>Ga0208172_1000174_pt1:0-2500 | contig 22985 bp, 11 predicted proteins | sample Colrivmet1552A02_FD_187657 | JGI IMG/M metagenome (GOLD analysis project Ga0208172, IMG submission 187657) | Estuarine microbial communities from the Columbia River estuary - metaG 1552A-02 (SPAdes) (version 2) | ecosystem: Environmental > Aquatic > Marine > Intertidal zone > Estuary... | reverse complement strand
AGCACGCTTGGTAACCGTGCGTAGAGTGCAATGGCACAAGGGTGCTTGACTGTGAGACTTACAAGTCGACCAGGTACGAAAGTAGGGCATAGTGATCCGGTGGTTCCGCATGGGTGGGCCATCGCTCAAAGGATAAAAGGTACTCCGGGGATAACAGGCTGATCCTTCCCAAGAGCTCACATCGACGGGAGGGTTTGGCACCTCGATGTCGGCTCGTCACATCCTGGGGCTGGAGAAGGTCCCAAGGGTTGGGCTGTTCGCCCATTAAAGTGGCACGCGAGCTGGGTTCAGAACGTCGCGAGACAGTTCGGTCTCTATCTACTATGGGCGTTAGAAATTTGAGGGGAGCTGACATTAGTACGAGAGGACCGTGTCGGACGCACCTCTAGTGTACCTGTTGTGGCGCCAGCTGCATCGCAGGGTAGCTATGTGCGGTTGGGATAAGCACTGAAAGCATATAAGTGCGAAGCCCACCTCAAGATGAGATTTCTCTTAAGGGTCGTTCAAGATGAGGACGTTGATAGGCTATAGGTGTAAAGGCAGTAATGTCATAGCCGAGTAGTACTAATTACCCGTGGATTTTTCATCCAGATTGTTTTATGTTGCTTCCGATATGCCAAATTACCTTGTTATAACTTGGTGGTTATTGCGTCGGGGATCACCTCTTCCCATTCCGAACAGAGTCGTTAAGCCCGATTGCGCCGATGGTACTGGTTAACCCCGGGAGAGTAGGTCGCCGCCAAACCTTTATAAAGCCTCACCATATGGTGGGGCTTTTTTATTTCCGTAATTTTGACCATGCGCATGCGTCTTCTATTGCCAGTGTTTATCGGGATTTTAGGCGCCTTAAGTGCCTTCGGTCAGGATGTCCCTTTTCAGGCTTCATCCACCCTCGACACCATTTTGGTATTAGACAGTATATCGAGTGACTCGGACAGTGTGGCCGATTTGCTTCCTGATGTTATCGCTCATGACTTGGACAGTGTGGCCGAACCCAAAGGGCAATTCGTAGAGAAGTGGTTCATGCATCTTTCCCAAGGGGATAATTGGGCCATGGAAACACGGCTTCCAGCTGTCCATTATCGGAATTACATGAGCCGTACAGTAGTGCTCAAGGATTTAACGATTGGTACATTAGGGGCGCCAAGGGTACAGCTTCTGCCGACATGGTTCTGTGACTTTAGTGCGCTGAAACAAGATGGGTATCCCACGTATTTTAGAAAGGGGCCTATTCCTAGTGTGGAGTGGACCTACCAAAGTAGTCAAGGCCGTGGTCAGTATTTTGAATTGAATGCGTCTGCGCCGCAATCCGCGTACAAACATTGGAATATCCATTACGGTCGTTTGCAAGCGCAAGGACAATTGTACAATGAACGCTACGGGGCAGATCAACTGATTGTGATGCACGAAGCACGTGACAGTGCCGGCACATGGGAGTTCAAAGGGAGTCTTAGCGCGATCCAAGGTGTGCGAAATGAAACGGGTGGGGTGGAAGATCCAAGTGTTTTGACGGAATCCACCGCCTTTATTTCGAACCGCGCTTTGGTGCCGACGCGTTGGACCACGGCAACTTCCAATGCGACGGAAATCAGTGGCTGGGCTACCCTGACTCTCTACAACAAGTGGTTGATGACGTATTCAGGTGATGAAAATAGTCGAAGTTTTCAGGGTCCGACCTTAGGGGTTTCCGACACAATGTCGTCCCGCACCCAGGACATATCCCTGAGCCGCTTGTACGGGGTGTATGGCTACTCTTCTCTGCGTTTGGGGGTGCTCCATCGTGGACAGTTTGTGAACGACCTGGATAGCTCATTTGGCGTCACCTGGGACCCCTATGTACAGCTGACCACTGGGTCATCAACTATGAAGTACCATGTGGCTTCAGGGAATTATCAATTGACGGTAAAGAATCTATTTTATGCGCCGTTGGACGTTACGGCGGAGCGAAACTACGCGCCATTTTGGTCGGGTCAGGAAGTCCTGCAACCCTCCATGTTTTCAGCTTTCATGTGGCTTGCAAAGGGTAGGCTTACCCTGCGCTATGAGGACTACAGCAAGCGTAATCTTTTGGTTGTTCAGAATGCGGAGGACCTTGGTGTTTGGACGGCGACACCCGCCAGTCAATTGGTCAGAGTGCGATGGGTGAGTCCGTTTTCCTTGGAAAAAACAGGGAAGGCTTCCCATCTAGATGTTGCGGCCAACTTCACGTGGACTTCGGCGCCGGAGCTGATGATGCCCCCGTTGATGCTGAAGGCGGCGTGGGACCGTCAATGGAATATCAATCCGAATACCCAGTTTTTCATTGCCTTGGAGGCGATTGGTTGGGCAGGCCGCTGGGCGCGGCCGGTCTATGTGCCCGAACGCGGGCAGTTCGCCTATTCGCCCAATTCGGGCACCATTGCGCCCAATGGGATTGTTACGCCGCTGGCGGGCATTCGGTTCAAGAAGGAGGCCGAGTTTTTGGTGAAGTTCCAGAACGCCAACCAGGGATGGATTCCCA
>Ga0208172_1000120_pt1 | contig 30002 bp, 27 predicted proteins | sample Colrivmet1552A02_FD_187657 | JGI IMG/M metagenome (GOLD analysis project Ga0208172, IMG submission 187657) | Estuarine microbial communities from the Columbia River estuary - metaG 1552A-02 (SPAdes) (version 2) | ecosystem: Environmental > Aquatic > Marine > Intertidal zone > Estuary | place... | reverse complement strand
GAATGTGGTAACCCCATTTTGATTGGCCCACGGCACTCCTGCCATCGTAATTTCCCGGGTGTACGGTGGATTGCCTACGCAGGGATCACATTTCATTCCATTAAATGTAGGTGTTACGTTCCATGCGTACTCTAAAAACACCGCATTTTTTCCAACCTTACGGTATTCATTTTTAAATACGTCTGTGTAAAATGTTCCGAATTTTGGCTTTATAAACGTTGGCACTAGATTGTCCGTAGGCATTTTTACAGTTCTATAATTTGTACATTCTACCCTTCCTCGCTTTGAAAAAGCATACACAATCATATCTTGCTCACCTACGCTATTGGCCATCCCTAAACGAATAGGTAGCATAAACTTATCCGATTTAACTTTGATTTGTAACGGTCTAAGAAAGCCACCATTGGCTTTTGGATTGTATTTGTTCAAGTCTACTTTAACCACAAAGAACTTAAGCCCACTTTTGATATACGGCTCTAACACGTGCTCTGCTTTGGCCGGAATACTATAACCATTGTCAACCAACCACCGTTTTAATCCACTGGCATCTTTAGCGCTTAGCAAAACTATATCGTACTCTTCAACGCTGTATTGTGCTTCTATAGTCACTTTATAGTTGAAATTATCCTTCCGTGCAGTATAGGTAGCCATTTTAGTGGTTGACTCTTTTTCCATAGACACATCCATCATAGAAGGCATAGGAAGACCGCAAGGATTATAATCATAATACTCTACCAAACGAGGTGCAGAATAAGCATCTAACATCTGAAAAATAGAACGATCTGCTATTTGTATATCACTTCTATCGAGAACATTGGGAACGGGCACCACCATGGCAAAGTCTTTTACATTCCCAGAAAAATCATTGCTCATGGTAATGGTGGTATTACTCCCGTCACGTACCAGGATTACCTCACTTTTATTATTGTACAAATCGGCTCCCGCTTTTGCTACATAAAAGCCACAAAAGGCCATGGCTAATTGGCCTACAGAAGCAATGGCCATCAGTGTTAAAATTACTTTTTTCATGAAGATGTTTTTTAGGTTGTTTGATTAGGATTATTTATTGTGCTAGCTGTTAAATTATTCCATTGGTATTTAGTTGCTATCAAAAGTTTATCGAAAATGGGTGTTAACAGACTTACCCCAAACAGTAACCAAATAGCAGCTGTTTGCACGTAGAAGAAGGTTGACAGTACAAATAAGGCGCTCCCTAATAGGGAAGACCATAGTATGCGAGCTTTTATGTGATTGGGGGTAGTCATGGGATCGGTTATCATGAAAAATGCATAAAGTAATAGCGTACCATTACTCATTTTGTGAAGCCAAACTTGTGGTTCCCAACCCAGATAAATAACGTGTCTGATAAATAGAAGTGCACCGAAAACCAAGAGAAAAGTAATGCTGGTATCTATCCTACCTACTTTTAAAATCATCATTAATCCTCCAGCTCCTACGATAAACCATAATAGCACACTGCTACCCCATTGTCCTGGACTAACCCATGCATCATTGGTAAGCAGAATGGCCGCGACAATACCAAAGTTAGCCGGATTAAATAGGTGCTTGTGGTTTACCCTGATTAGGAACTTTGACGATATGGCAAAAACCGAAGCTAGAATCGCTGTTTCTATAGTACCTGTTTTTAACAATAAGCTTAATCCGAGCGAGGTTATCAGTGCACTTTTTACGGAGCTATACTGTTTTGTGGTAAAATAGCTAAATACCATTTGTGTGACTATCGCTGAAGCAAAAATGGCGATATACTTAATTGCATCACCATCCCAGCCCAGAAAGCAAAGTCCATAAAATAAAAAAGACCCCAAGTAAAGTATCTGAAAGTACCTGGGGTCTGCTGTTTCTTTGTTAAAATGAGCGCTTATTTTGCTATACATAGTTGTAGTATATACCCCTTATACAAAAAAGGTAAACGAACCATTATAGCATTACAACTAAAAATTAGTCACAAGAAATTAGGATCCAAATAACTTACGATCGCCAACAATCGCTAAAATGATCACTTACCATACCAACGGCTTCCATATAGGCCATGCAAGTGGTACTGCCCACAAATTTAAATCCTTCTTTTTTTAACGCTTTGCTCATGGCGTCGCTTTGAGGAATTGTAGCTCGTACATCAGACCACGTTTTAATTGGAATAACGATCGTGTCATACTGGGTAAATTGCCAAATAAAATGATTAAAGGAACCATATTCTCTTTGCAAACGCAAGAATTGCCGTGCATTATTTATCGCTGCTTCAATCTTTCCTCTATGTCTAATAATAGCAGGGTTTTGCATTAAAATTTCTATTTTATTCTCACGATAATTTGACACTTTTTCTGCATCGAAATTATCAAAAGCCAACCTGAATGCCTCCCTTTTTTTTAGAATGGTATGCCAACTTAATCCTGCTTGAAAGGTTTCTAAAATAAGATGCTCGAATAAATAATGGTCATCATGACTCGGTATTCCCCATTCGGTATCATGATATTCTACGTACTGTGCATCTTTAAGGCACCATTTGCATCTTTTTTTGTGGTCTTGTGGGTCATAGATTACCTTTACCATATTGTTTTATGTTAGAAACAAATAACGACATAGATTTTTCAACCAACAACGATATTCCCATTGAAGATGTAATTGCTCAAATGGAAAAAGAACTTCAAATGAGTGGCGAATATTATGTTTTTACTTCTGCTGACCCCCCTCTACTTATTCAAGAACTTGCGGATTATCTGAGCAGCATAAAAACCAGTTATGGCATAGCTAATTTGTTTTACCGAATAGATGTAAGTACAAAAAAGGCAGATCCTTCTTTACCAACGTATGAGGCATTATCCCTACTTGCTTGGAACCGTGTATTTCAGAAGGTTTGGTTTAGACGCAATTTTGTGTAAGAGTTTTTTAACAAAACCAACAAGTGCTGCTCTCAAAAAAAAAGATTAAAACTGAAAATAAATAAAAGGTTGTAAGTCTGAAGAAGTAGCTTGATAAATAACAACTATTACCATTACAAATAGCACTATTTTTACGGTGTAAGAAGCTTCGCTGTACCACCACTCGGCTCTATTTTTAAGATTGCTTGGCAAAAAGTGAACTGCAAATCCTGTTAAAATCAAAGCAAATACCTTCCAATAGGCTAATACCCGAGTACCAATTCCTGCAAAGTCAAAATGGGTACTAATATTATTGAGCATTAGTTTTACGGTATACATATCTGCCGCCCTAAAGTACATCCAACAGAACGCTACAAAATGAAATGTAATTAGGATTGAGACATAATTACCCCATCTGGATGCAGGTAATTTTATATTTTCCGACCATAATTTATGCAACGTAAGAGCCAAACCATGTAATGCGCCCCACACAATAAACTTAAGCGCAGCACCATGCCACAATCCCCCTATTAGCATTGTGATTGCCAGATTTAGATACGTTCTTAGTTTACCTTTTCGGTTACCTCCCATGGAGATATAAATATAATCCCTTAGCCAGGTGGAAAGTGAAATATGCCACCTTCGCCAAAAATCTGTTATGCTATTGGCTTTATATGGGCTATTAAAATTAATAGGCAATGTAAAACCAAGTAATGCGGCTAGACCTATTGCCATATCTGAATATCCTGAAAAATCACAATAAATCTGAATAGAATAGCCATAAACAGCCATTAGATTTAAAAACCCACTGTATATTTCAGGTGTATCAAAAACCCGGTCTACAAAATTGACTGAGATGTAATCACTAATGACCACCTTTTTAAAAAGACCAGACATAATTAGAAAAATGGCCTTTCCAAAACCACTACTGCTCAAGTAGTAAGGTTTCCTGATTTGCGGTAAAAACTCTGATGCACGCACAATAGGCCCTGCAACCAATTGCGGAAAAAAACTTACAAAAAAGGCAAAATCAAAAATATTGGCACAAGGCTTTATGCGATCTCTATATATATCAATACTGTAACTAAGGGTTTGAAACGTGTAAAATGAAATACCCACTGGGAGCAATATGTGATGAATATCAAAATTTTCACCACCGATTCCATTAGCAAATGCAGCCAAGAAATTATACGCTTTAAAATCTGCCCCTGTCAAAGCATTTATGGAATCAACTATAAAATAAGAATACTTAAAAAAGAAAAGTAAGCCCAAATTAGACGAAATGCTAAGCACTAGAAAAAGCTTTTTTTGCCATTTTTCTTTCACTATGTAGATGCCAAATCCGCAACCATAGTCTAATAATGTGCTAAACAAAAGCAATAAAAAGTACCATCCACTGCATTTGTAATAGAAAAATAAACTAAAGAGTAATAAGTAAAAGTTACGCGCTCTTACCTGCTTGTGCAGCAAGGTAAACCCCGCAAACATGATGGTAAATAAAAACAGGAAGACATACTGGTTAAATAACAAAGGGTTCTTAGCAGAATACGATAAAATATCTTCTACCCTTAGCATGTTAGTTTAGATATTGATGGATAAGAGCCTCGTATAATAATTCTCCTTGTATTGCGTATCCTTCCTTCGTAAAATGAATAAGATCTCCGCGTGCAAGTCCCTCATTTTTCCATTTTAAAATGGAATTACTTCCCCCCATTATTTCATACCAATTCCAAACCGCTACATTTGTTTCTTTGGCAAGTTCCAAAAGCACATCCACAATTTTTTTAGCATTTGGGTTATCCTGTTTTTGATAGAAATGATCTGATGGAGTTGTTAACAGTATCGAAGTAGTGGGATTATGGCTTCTTATTTTAGCAATTGTAGCTTCATAATTTTCTTTTATGCAAGACACGCAAAACCCATTACTTGTTCTGTACCCGTCATTTGTTCCAAAGCTTACAATAACCAAACTCGGGTTAAGATCGGCCGCTTGCTTCTCAAAATTTTGGCAATTTAAATACTGAGCCAGCGTACTGCCATTTATGCCAATAGCGTGGTAAAGAATACCAGGATTTTCGTTTTCTAAAATGATTCCTTGTAAATCTGGAAGGTCTCCGTTTTCTGGAACGGGAGCAAATTGAAGGCTATCTTGCGCTTGGTCAAAATAAATTACGTTGCGATTTCCTTCGATTTGAGAATAATGACTTGAAAATTCCGTAGGTCTGAAGCTACCCTTATTGGTTAAAAAAGTCAACTTAGTAAATGCTGCGTAATTGTCTTCTTTTTTTGCTGCGTCAATGGTAAACTTAGCGTTACCCGAAGCAAAAAGAGTATATCCTGACATACCTACATCGCAATTGCTACTGTGTAAAAGGTCGCAATGACGCCAGACACCCTCATAACTAAAACCAATATCAAACGCTCCATTTGTTTGGGCTATTCTGTAAGGAAAAACAAAACCTCTACCTGCATTCCCAAAACAATCTTGCATTTTTTTGCGAACGACACTGGTCATAAAATCAGCCTGAATATGTGAATCGCCAATATGAATAATAGAAACAGTTTTGGTTTTCTGCATTTCCAAAGACTTTAAAGCCTCAAAAAAAGGTTGCAACGCCTTGGGATTGACTATTTCGTTATTGCGGTACGCCAGCTCAGAGCTATTAGAATATGACGAGACCATAATCAATACAAGTAAGTAGGCGTATTTAATCATGTTAACTATATTTTCCTCCGTATTTTTTCTTAATGTCGGTAGATATTTTCTTAACTTCTTGCTCTTGATCTGACTTACAAATGAGCAAAGCATCGGCGGTATCTATCACAAAATAGCCGTCTAGGTCGTTAATAACGATTAATTTTTTACTATCGCTGATAACCAAGTTGTTCGAAGAATTAGAAGCATGCAATGTTGCATTTAGTACGGTATTTGTTTCCCCAGTAGCTATTTTTTCATGAACACTTTTCCAGGTTCCCAGATCGCTCCAGCCAAAATCCGAAGGTAGCACATATACATTATCTGCCTTTTCTAAAAGACCGTTATCAATAGAAATGCTACTTATCTCGGTATATATTCGTTGAATATGTTCCGCTTCTATTGCCGTGTTATAAGCGCCTTTACCTTCCGAAAAAGTTAAATTCATCTCCGGTAAATGTTCATTGAGTGCTTTTAAAATAGACGGTATACTCCAAACAAACATTCCGCTATTCCAAAGAAAATCTCCACTTTCTAGAAACTTTTCAGCTAGCTCCATTGGAGGTTTTTCCGTAAAGGTTCTAACCTTATTTACACCTGAGCTTACTTCTTTTTCGTCAAATTGAATATAACCATACCCGGTATCTGGTCGGTGCGGTTTTAGTCCCAAGGTAATGAGTGCGTCATGCTCCTTTGCATACCTGTGTGCCGTATGCATTTGGTTTATAAAATTGGTAGTATCTTGAATAAGATGATCGCTTGGGGCTACAATGAGTACCCCGTCTTTCGATAATTCTGAGATTTTATGTGCTGCATAGGCAACGCAGGCTGCTGTATTTTTCCCAACTGGCTCACCCAGTATTTGATTTGAAGAAATTTCATGCAACTGCTCTTTTACTAGATTTACATAGTCGCTATTGGTAATTACAAATATGTTTTCGGGAAGCACTAGTAGCTTGTAACGATCATACGCATCCTGAATTAAGGTTTTGCCAGTACCCAGTATGTCTATAAACTGTTTAGGTTTGTGCTCTCTGCTAATAGGCCAAAATCTGCTTCCTATGCCTCCAGCTAAAATAATGGCATATGTATTTTTTAATTGTTTCAAATCAGTCCTTCCTTAATTAAATCTTGTATGTGCACCAAGCCAAAGTCATTGTCTTCATTTAATACAATGAGATGATTTATTTTCCTTTCTCTGATATAGTCAACACCATCTATTGCAAGGGTATCGCTTTGGATAGTACTTGGATCTGGCGTCATAATATCTCTGGCAACAAAGCTACCTATGTTAGAATGATTGGCAAGCATTCTTCTCAAATCACCGTCTGTAATAATACCAACTAAGGTTCTATCCTTCGTGACTAAAACAGCACCTAACCTACCTTTAGTCATTGCTAGTATGCATTCTGATAAGCTAGCGTTTTCTGCAACAGCAGGTCTTGCATTGGCTTGAGCCATTTCGCCTAAGGTTAAATATAACTTTTTCCCAAGAGCACCACCGGGGTGATACTTCGCAAAATCGTCTGACTTAAAATCCCTGCATTTGATGAGTGCCACAGCTAAAGCATCGCCCATCGCCATTTGAGCAGTAGTACTTGTAGTAGGCGCCAAATTATTAGGGCAAGCTTCAGCATCTACAGTGGTATCTAAAACATAAGTACTGTTAAGCGCCAGATAGGAATCTAAATTCCCAACCATGCCTATGAGTATATTGTTATTTTTAATGATTAACGGTGCAAGTGCCTTTATTTCTGGGCTATTACCACTTTTAGAGATGCAAATAACCAGGTCATCTTGTTGTATCATTCCCAAGTCTCCGTGTATGGCATCAGCGGCGTGCATATAAAGCGCTGGTGTACCTGTACTATTAAAGGTAGCTACTATTTTTTGGGCTATTATGGCACTCTTGCCTATGCCCGTAATTACAACTCTCCCGTTTATTTTCAAGATATCTTCTACAGCTTTACTAAAGTTCTCATTTAACAAGGTACTTAGCTTTTGCAAGCTAGCGCTTTCCATAAGGATAGTATTTGTCCCTATTTGAAGTATTTCGGTAGATTTTAACACGATATTTTATGCAAATTAAAAATTTATTTCTTCAAGTGGTGTAAGTTGCCGTATATTAGTCCGACATTTAGAAGAATATAGATAGAGAAGAGAAAAAATGGCATCTGAAGTTGTTGATTTGAAGAAGAGTTTAAAGGAGTTTTTTGGTTTTGACTCGTTTAAAGGAATGCAGGAGGAGGTAATCTCAACCATTATGAAAGGCAATGATTGCTTCGTAATCATGCCCACTGGAGCAGGAAAATCGTTGTGTTACCAGTTGCCTGCTTTGATTTGTCCGGGCACAGCAATTATTATATCCCCACTGATAGCCCTTATGAAAAATCAAGTGGACGCAATACGGGGATTTGGAGATAGTGATGCAGTAGCACACTTTCTAAACTCATCGCTTACCAAAACACAAACTGATAAGGTGAAATCGGACGTAAGTTCTGGTAAAACCAAAATGCTATACGTAGCACCTGAAACCCTAAAAAAAGACGAAACAATAGAATTTTTAAGATCCGTTCAAGTAAGTTTTGTTGCGGTGGATGAAGCGCATTGTATCTCAGAATGGGGTCATGATTTTCGTCCGGAATATCGCCGTATTAAGCAAATTGTAAAAGAAATAGATGATGTGCCTATGGTGGCACTTACGGCTACGGCTACTCCTAAAGTGCAAATGGATATTCAAAAAAGCTTGAATATGCTCGACGCACAAGTGTTTAAATCATCTTTCAACCGAGGTAACCTTTTTTATGAGGTAATGCCGAAGGGAAGCAAGGCGCAAACCATGAAAGACCTTATCTCGTTTGTAAATAAACGAAGAGGACAAAGTGGGATTATATATTGCCTAAGCCGCAAAAAGACGGAAGACGTTGCAGAAATACTGCTCGCTAACGGCATCAATGCGCTGCCTTACCACGCCGGACTTGACGCTAAAACAAGAGCTGGAAACCAAGATAAATTTTTGATGGAAGATGCAGATGTAATCTGTGCAACCATCGCCTTTGGTATGGGCATAGATAAGCCAGATGTACGATTTGTGATTCATTATGATGTACCTAAATCGCTTGAAGGATACTACCAAGAAACCGGAAGAGCCGGTAGGGACGGTTTAGAAGGCGACTGTGTTTTGTTCTACAATCCGAAAGATACCGAAAAATTAGAAAAGTTTTTAAAAGATAAACCCGTAGCTGAGCGAGAAATAGGTACACAACTCATCTCAGAAATGGCCTATTTTGCCGAGTCGTCTCAATGTAGACGAAAATCACTCCTGCATTACTTTGGTGAAAATTTCAATGCAGACAAATGCGACAAAATGTGTGATAACTGCCGTAATCCAAAAGACACCATCGAAGTAACCAAAGAAATGGTCATGGCACTTAGAACAATAGAACATACCGCAGGAAAAGTAGCCATAAAGCACGTTATTGAAATCTTGATTGGCAAATCCTCTCAAGAAGTAAAAGCCTATAAACATGACAAGTTTGAGTTTTTTGGAAAAGGGAAAGAAAAAGGGGCTAACTTCTGGAAAACCGTAATTCGATATGCTCAAATCAACAATTACATTGTCAAAAACATAGAATTGTACGGCCTGCTTTCCATAAGCGAAGAAGGTTTAGCATATATCCAAAATCCTACTAGAATTGACCTAGCACAAGATCGTGAATTTGAAGCAATCAGCGATTCAGATTTTGATAATATACAACTTGAAGCCGTTTTCGATCAAAGACTCTACAGCCAACTTAAAGAACTGCAAAAAGAGGTTGCCAAAGAAATGGGCCTCCCTCCTTATGTAATTTTTCAGCAAACTTCCTTGGAAGATATGGCATTTAAATATCCTATCACCATAGAGGAAATGGAAAATATAACAGGGGTAGGTAAAAATAAAGCAAGAAAGTTTGGTAAAAAATTCATTCAACTTATTGCTCAGTATGTAGAGACTTATGAAATAGATCGTCCAGATGACCTAGTACTTAAGTCTGTGGTCAATAAAAGCGCACGTAAAATACATATCATACAAAATATTGATAAAAAAGTGCCTTTGGAGGATATAGCTAAGGGACAAGGTTTAGATTATGAGGAGCTACTCGAAGAACTCGAAGCCATTGTCTACTCTGGAACCCAAGTAGATCTTATGTATTACATCGATGAGCTGATAGATGACGAAGGTCGAGAAGATATTTACGATTACTTGAAATCTGATGATACAGGAAGTATTGACGCCGCAGTAAATGCTTATGATGGAGAGTTTTCTCATGAAGAAATGAAAGTATTTCAAATACAATTCATGAGCGATGTTGCAAATTAAAAATATCTAATTAAATTTGCACCCGAATTGGCCGATGGTGTAACTGGCAACACGTCTGTTTTTGGTACAGAAGAGTCCAGGTTCGAAACCTGGTCGGCCAACCAAAGCGAGAAAAAGAGGTTCTTTTAACCTCTTTTTCTTTTTACTATAGAGCGTAAAAAACTCAATAGTTTATGATAACCCTTTTGAAGAAAAAGGGGTGACAGTAAAACAACGATATGCCCTCTTTTATTAATAAAGTCAAAATATTTGCCGGATCCGGCTCAGAACCACTCGCAGAGAAAATCGCTCTCGCTTACGGTCAAAAATTAGGTACAGTTACAGTTAACATTTTTAGTGATGGCGAATTCCAACCGTGTATTGATGAAAGTGTGCGTGGATGTGATGTATTTATCATTCAGTCTACCATGCCTCCTGCAGATAACCTAATGGAGCTGCTCATGCTTATCGATGCGGCTAAAAGAGCATCTGCACACAAGGTAGTTGCCGTTATTCCTTACTTCGGATTAGCTAGACAAGACAGAAAAGATAAACCGCGCGTTCCTATTAGTTCTAAAATGGTGGCAAACATTCTTACCGCCGCCGGTGCAGACCGCGTAATGACCATGGATTTACACGCACCTCAAATACAAGGATTTTTTGATATACCGGTGGACCACTTGGATTCTACCGTAATCTTTATTCCTTATATCAAAAGTTTACAAACACCTGACCTTGTACTTGCAGCCCCTGATGTGGGAGCTACTAAGAGAGTGAGAGAATTTGCTAAGTTCCTGGGTACTGAAATGGTGATTTGCGACAAAGCGCGTAAAAGAGCTAATGAAATCGCTTCGATGACTGTAATAGGAGACGTAGCAGGAAAAGATGTAGTGCTCATAGACGATATATGCGACACAGCCAACACTTTGTGCAAAGCTGCAGCGCTTATCAAGGAACAAGGTGCTAAATCAGTACGAGCAGTGTGCACGCATCCCGTGTTGAGCGGTAAAGCCTACGAAAATTTAGAAAACTCTGTGCTCGAAGAAATCATACTTTGCGACACCATTCCTATTAAACCAGGGAATTATAACAAAATAAAAGTGTTAAGCGTAGACAGACTGTTTGCGAATGCCATTAGAAATGTATCCGAGTTCGAATCTATCAGCTCGTTGTTTAACGTATCTGATACCTATCAACCAGAATTAATTTAACAATAACGATTTTAATATTTAGAAAATGAAAGTAATCGCACTAAAAGGTGAAGTTAGAGACGCATTAGGAAAGTCGTCTAACAAAAAACTAAGAACCGAAGGTAAAGTACCTTGTGTTATTTATGGAAAAGGTGAAAATCATCACTTTTCAGTTTATCAAGCTGATTTTAAGCATTTAGTATACACACCTAACACGTATCTAGTAAAACTAGAAGTAGGAAATATGGTAAAGTTAGCTAAAGTTCAAGAACTTCAGTTTGAGCCAGTATCGGAAGATATTATGCATGCAGATTTTATGGAGGTAACTGCCGATAGCCCTATCTCTATACCTGTGCCTGTAAAAATAGTAGGCAACTCTCCTGGTGTAAGAGCCGGTGGTAAGCTTCAACTTAAAATCAAAAAACTTACTGTAAAAGGTTTAATAGCTGATTTACCTGAGTATATCGAAGTAAATATCGATAAGTTACAAATAGGTAAAAGTGTTAAGGTTGGTGAAATTAACGTAGAGAATCTTACTTTACTGGATTCACCTAACAACTCTATCGTTTCTGTAATCGTAACTAGAGCTGCAAGAAGCGCGGCTGGAGCTGGCGTAACAGCAGATGACGATGAAGAAGAGACTGCTGCAGAAGAAACTGCTGCAGAATAATTTCTGATTCATATAAAACTAAAAAAGCCCCTAATCTTTCGATTAGGGGCTTTTTTAGTTCCATAATTTGCGGAAAAGTCGGAGCATTATTTTAGAACCCCCCCTTGAGAGGGCCAAAACTATTCGCGAGACATTGCTCTTACGCTATTTAAAGTAATCACAGGTTACCGAGCATGAGACATTCTAACTACACTCACCGCCTCATTCACCACTTCTTCTATATTTTCAAACTCAAAATTCAAGGCTTTCTTAATTTTAGCATTATCAAAATAGTTTTGGGAAACACTGGCTCTAACCGTTTCTTTACTTAACATTCCACGAAGGCCCAAAAACTCTTTAATAGCCATTATACCATAGATCGCCTTATAGAGAAATCCCTTAATCTCGATACTGGGATTTTTAGTTCCCAATGCCTTGGTCATATAATCGGCCACCTCCTTAAAACGTTTATTCTCACTCACTACTATAAAGCGCTCACCAGTTATATCTGAAAGGCACAACTGCTCTGCTATGCGCGCGACATCCTTTACGCCCACCCAGCCCGTTACGCCATTGCTATAGAAGGGAAAGCCTGACGAGGCATTCTTAAATAATTGATTAGATCCTTTATTCCAATCGCCGTAACCCAAAATAATACCCGGGTTTATCGCTACTACCGAAAGTCCCTCTTCTTGAGCCCTCCATAACTCGCACTCTCCTAAGTGCTTTGTAAATCCATAGTTACTGTGCGGCAATTCATTATCCCACTCGGCATCTTCGGTAACCAGCGAAGCATTACCTTTTTTTGAAATAGCAGCTATACTACTGCAATACAACAGTTTTTTTACCTCAACATGCATCGCTACATTTACCACATGGGCAGTATAGCTATGATTTATTCGGATTAATTTTTTAAAATCTCGTTTTAGGTAAGAAATTACGCCCGCCAAATGCATGACGTAATCCACGCCATTAAAACTTTCTTGTAAACCAACAATATCAAATAACTCACACGGATGCCAGGTTAGATTATCATATTCCACAGGCGAGAGGTCATAGCATTCTTTTACCTTGTTAAACTCTGCTAAGCTAGACGAAGGCCGCATAATAGCGCGGACCGTATGCCCATTTTTGAGTAAGTGATGTATAATATGTACACCCAGAAATCCATTGGCACCCGTTATGGCAAAAATCACGATTAGCTTGCTTTATTTTTGTAAGCTACGAATATATTTAATGTTAGAAGAATACTTAAGTAAAATAAGTCCTAAAGGTGATTATAACCCGTATCAATTGGGTACTAGTGTATCTTATTACAGTGATAATTTTCCCGATTTATCTTCTAAAAAAATAGCTTTAATAGGCATTACCCGTGATGACGGTCCACTGCAAGGATGTGATTTAATCAGGGATGAGTTTTATAAGCTCGTTACCCATACGCACCTAGAAAATAGTATTGTAGATATTGGCAATTTACCGGCAGGTGAAACCCCCGCAGATACCCATGCTGCTCTACTTGGCATCGCAAGCGAGTTAAAAAACATGGGTCTAGTTACTATTCTCATGGGAACCCATATAGACCAAGGCGAATCACTTTTTAAGAGCTATGTCGCCAGTAATAAAGCTGTTGAAATCTCACTCATTTCATCCTATTTGCCCCTACTAGAATACCAACTTCTGCATCGTATTTGTTCCAATTATTCTGATCATTTAACTACCTTAAATGCATTAGCGTTTCAAGCACCTTTTATACCTACCAAAGCGATTGATACCTTACAAAACTTGAATTTTGGCCATTATCGCCTGGGATCCATAAAAAATAATATGGAGGATGCTGAACTATATTTACGCAATGCTGCCATTACGTTATTTGATCTAAATGCCATAAAACACAGCGATTCACCCGGTAAAAAAGAAGCACAACCCAATGGACTTACTAACGATGAAGCGTGCCAACTTGCTCGCTATGCAGGATTAAGTGATGTGTCATCATTTTTTGGCTTGTTTGAATATTATCCTGAGCACGATCTTCAAAACGTAACGGCTAAGCTGGCAGCTCAACTAATCTGGTATTACTTAGATGGATTTACGGCACGTACAAACGATCTGCCTAATAAGCATGACGATTTTTTAAAATACCGCTGTGACCTAAAAGACAATCAACTTCCTATACTATTTTTAAAAAGTAAACGAACCAATAGATGGTGGATGCAACTTGAAAATCACCATATTCCTTGTTCGTATGCCGATTACCAAAAAGCGGCTGCTGGAGAGCTATCAGAAAGGTATTTGGATGCCCTCAAAAAACTGCATTAGGCATCGTTATTTATATCACCAATGCAATAATCATTCACCCTGCATAAGGCACTTACGTTACATTTCTTCTGTTTTTCCCTTCTGCGATTAGCTGCCATTAGCTGCCAAGTTTTCTGTAATTAGATCAAAAAATAAAACACCACATACGCAAGATGTAATTGCAGCAGCTGTCTTTCCATACATGACAATTAGAATTATTTTAATCTTTTAATTGCCAGAATCATAAAGTTTCAGTATTTCATAAATTCTGCTATTTTTGAAGCGACATGGAAAACAATTTAAGTATCAAGGACTTAGAAAATCTAAGTGGAATTAAAGCTCATACTATCAGGGTATGGGAAAAAAGGTATAATTTTATTCAGCCGCAACGGACCGCTACAAACATTCGATTTTATCTAAATAACGACCTGAAAAAGTTGTTAAATGTTACAGCTCTTATGAATAGTGGGATGAAAATAAGTAAGGCGGCAATGCTAGAAACTAATAAGCTAAATGAAGCTATAGAAAATCTGCAAAAAACCGATTTAGATACATTCGAAAAACTATTGGTAAACGATTTAATAATAGCTACCCTAAATTGTGATATCATCATGTTTGAAAAACACTATTCTGATTATCATAAAAAGTATGGCTTCGAGTCTACCGTGGAAAATATATTGTATCCTTTACTTACTCGAATAGGCCTCCTGTGGACCGTAAATAAGATGAACATCTCGCAGGAACATTTTTCTAGTCAACTCATCAAACAAAAGCTATTCGCTGCCATAAATGAAATTCCTATCAAGACCTCTACAACAAAATTTTTACTCTTTCTGCCAGAAAAACAGTACCACGAAATAGGACTTTTATACGCTCATTATCTTATCAGAAAGTCAGGGGTTCAGAGTGTTTACCTAGGGTCAAGTGTTCCATTATCAGATGTTAAGATATGTTCAGAGAAAATTAAACCGACGCATATACTGTGTTCATTTACTATTCCATTAGCCAAAGACAAAATGTCGTTATATCTAAGGAAAACAAGTAATCTTTTTAAAGATAATAATGTTCTTGTTCACAATGCCTCAATTGATAAATTAACTAAGCGTAGTTACCCATATTTATCTTTTTTATCTACTATCGAGGATCTAAAAAAGATTCTTTTACGCAGTATAGATTTTGAATCCATGGAAGGTCTAAAGCTTCAATGTAAAGATAGCTAAATTTGTATGACTAGTCTTTGGTAATAAATTAACACACGGTAAATAGGGTAACTACAAATCAGTCTAAAAAAAAAGCGGCTACCAAATAAAATGGTAGCCGCTTTTTTAAAATAGGAACCTAAGTTAACCTAAGTACGATTTTAAGATTTTACTTTTACTTGACTTACGAAGTCTTCTTAATGCCTTTTCCTTAATCTGACGAACACGTTCTCGTGTTAGTCCAACTTTATCAGAAATGTCCTCTAGTGTGTGTGCAGGTCCACCATCTAGTCCGTAGTAGTATTTTAATACATCTCTTTCTTTTTCAGAAAGTGTAGATATTACACGATTTATTTCTTTTCTAAGAGATTCATCCATCAGTGGTTGATCTGGATTAGGCTCATCATTATTATCCAGCACACCCAATAAACTATTATCTTCCCCTTCAATAAGCGGAGCGTCTATAGATAAATGTCTACCAGAAGATTTAAAGGCATTTTCAACCTCTGTAACACTTATTTCAAGTTCTTTTGCGATTTCTTCAGGTGTAGGTTCGCGCTCTTGGAGCTGCTCCAGTCTAGCTGCTGCCGCACTTATTCTACCAATACTACCCACTTTATTAAGAGGTAATCTTACAATACGTGATTGATCTGCCAAAGCCTGCAGAATAGACTGACGAATCCACCATACCGCATAAGAGATAAATTTAAAACCACGCGTTTCATCGAAACGTTTTGCCGCTTTAATAAGACCTAAGTTGCCCTCGTTTATTAAGTCACCTAATGTGAGACCTTGATTTTGATATTGTTTAGACACAGAAACCACAAAACGTAAGTTAGCATTTACTAGCTTCTCCAAAGCAGCTTGATCGCCATCTCTAATTCTACCTGCTAATTCTACCTCTTCTTGAGCATCTATCATCGCTACTTTACTTATCTCGTTAAGATATTTATCGAGCGATTTGTTTTCCCGGTTGGTAAACTGTTTTGAAATTTTAAGTTGTCTCATTTATTATTAAATGTTTCTGCTTGTAATATGACTTGCAAAAGTATGTTTTTTTAGCATAAAAGCTATAAATATAAAAGGCTTCTACGGCTATTTATATCCGCAAAAAGTATGCCTAAATAACAAAATCAGAATGAACATTACTACCTTTGTGTTTCTAAATCTTCAAACAATAAATGACTAAGATAAAAATATCCGTTGCTAAAGGTGACGGAATAGGACCGGAGATTATGAATGCCGTTCTTTCTGTATTTGACGCTGCACGTGTGCCTTTAGAATACGAGTTTGTATCAATGGGCAAAGGCGTTTATGACTTAGGGTACACAACGGGGATGACAGATGAAGCCAAGCAAAGCATTGAGTCTACGGGGATTCTTTTTAAAGGGCCCATGGAAACCCCTAAAGGGGGCGGGGTGAAAAGTATTAATGTAACCGCACGCAAAACTTGGAATACTCATTCTAATATCCGAAAATTTCAAACCATCAAAGGCGTAGATACCGTTTTTAGTAAAGCAGGCATTCCTGTGAATCTAACTATTGTTAGAGAAAATATAGAAGATACATATGGCGGAATAGAGCATTACATGACAAAAGATGTGGCTGTAAGTCGTCGAATCATATCAAGGCCTGGTTCTGAGCAGGTTATACGTTCAGCTTTTGAAACAGCACTAAAAGAAGGATACACTACGGTAACCTGTGGACATAAAGCTAATATCATGAAATTGACTGATGGAATGTTCCTGGACACTTTTTATGAAATAGCAAAGGAATACCCTCAACTTCATGCCGAAGACATTATCGTAGACGCCTTGTGTATGAAGCTTGTTTGCGCCCCTCAGCAATTCGAATGCATTGTGCTTACCAATCTGCAAGGCGACATCGTGTCAGACCTTTGTGCTGGCCTAGTTGGTGGTTTAGGCTTTGCCCCGTCAGCTAATATCGGTGATCATATCAAAATATTTGAGGCCGTCCACGGCACCGCCCCAGATATTGCAGGTCAAAACAAGGCGAACCCAACTTCACTCCTAATGAGCGGTGTTTTAATGTTAAATTACCTGGGACTAGACCAATATGGTTCTGTGATTCACAATGCCTTAATGGCTGCAATAGAAAGCGGTATACATACCGGTGACTTTGGAGAAAATAGAGCAATATCTGTTGGCACTAAGGAGTATACTCAAGCCATAATTAAAACATTAAAACTGGACAACATAACTGCTGGTGATATTGACAAATACCATAAGCCCACTCTACCATCTGCCAATAAAATGATGGTGAGTAGTAGCGAAATTATTGAAACAGTAGGTATTGACCTTTTTGTAGAATCGGAACAGCAAGCAAATATCATCGCAGCTATTGTACAAAGTCATCTCGATAGTGATATGGAATTAACAACCATTACCAATAGAGGAACCCAAGTTTGGCCAGAAGGTTCTGTATTTACAGACTTAGTAGACACTTATGTAGTAAGAATTGAGAAAAACACTACCGAGATAATTAAGAAAAAGAAGTTTATGGAGCAAGCCATTCATCTATACGACTTCCTCAATATTAGTTCCATAGAAATGCTAATAACCATAGATGGTCAAAGAAAATACTCTCTGGCTCAGGGCCAAAAAACGAATGCATAAAGGTGAATAGCCCAAGCAACATAACAAGCTATTTCACACGTAAAAAGCTCATTATTCCCATATCGATAGGTATACTAACTGCTGCGTATTTTTTCTTTCAAGGATTTGATATTAAGGCATACAACAGAATACAATGGACGGCATTGAGCTCCATTTGGATAGCATGTGCATTCTTCATGGTCGTTACGCGATTGTTAGGGTATTCCTACAGGCTCATTGTACTTTCTAATTATCAACTCAGCTGGACACAAGCGTTGCAAATCATTGTTCTTTGGGAGTTTTCTTCCGCTATATCTCCAGGCATAGTAGGAGGATCTGCTGCAGCTTTTATACTCCTAGCCAAAGAAAAAAAAATCAACGCCGGAAAAGGTACGGCCATGGTGCTCGCTACATCTTATCTCGATGTATTATTTTATGTTTTAGCGGCACCATTTTTATGGCTTTTTGTAAAAAAGTCTGAAGTAATTCCTAGCCATATCGATTATGTGTCGGGTTTACACATTCAGTATTTATTTTTGGGTGCATATGGGCTCTTTCTAGCTTGGTGTATTCTGATTTTCATCGGCCTCTTTTATAAACCACAAGCCATCAAGATGGTAGTTCTTTGGATTTTCAAACTTCCTGGTTTGCTTCGATATAAAAATAAAGTAGAAAACTGGGGAAATAATATGGTGGTCGCGGCATCTGACTTTACGAATGAGCCGCTAAGTTATTGGTTTAAAGCTTTTGGCGGTACCCTAATCGCATGGGTCTCAAGATTTCTATTGGTTAATTTTTTAATATTAGCGTTAGGAAACGGGGCTTCTGTCGCCACCATATTTGCCAAACAGCTGGTAATGTGGGGAGCGCTCATGGTGCCCATTACCCCTGGAGCCGTAGGTATGGCCGAGTGGCTATTTGGTGGGTTTATGGGAGAATACTTTGCTAATATGCAACTGACAAATACAACCGCTTTTGTCTGGCGATTATTGAGTTACTGGCCTTACCTATTTGCCGGAATTGTTGTTTTTCCAGTTTGGTATAATCGCGTTAACAAAAACACCCAACCTTAATCAAGCACTTAATGCATAGCAAGCTGCCTTCATCCGAATTATGATGATTTTTAAAACTACCCTTTTTAGTAATTTAGAAACCCTACATTTGCCTTTCAAATGAGTAACAAACCATATATAGGCATCACCATTGGTGATTTTAATGGCATAGGGCCCGAGTTAATACTCAAAACACTTGGGAATAATCTCGTTTTTAACTACTGCACTCCTGTGGTATATGCATCTTCGTATATACTTAAGTTTTACGCAGATCTGTTGGGATACACACCCATTGAAACGAATATAGTTAATAGAAAAGAAGACCTTAAGGCTGGAGTAGTTAACCTCCGTATTTGCAGTACCGATAAAATCCAAATTACACCGGGAATAGCGAATGTACAAGGAGGTAAGCTTGCGTTTGATGCATTAAAACTTGCCGTTTCTGATGTCAAGGATGGCATTATTCAAGATATTCTTACTGCACCAATAGACAAACAAATGTGTGCTGAAGCAGGTATGACCTCCAACGGTCATACACACTATTTTGCAGAAGCATTTCAGTCAGAAGTTCAAATGATTCTAGTAAATGACGATTTACGCGTGGCTATGGTGACCGGTCATACCGCTTTAAGTAACGTAGCCAGCGCACTGAGTGTAGAAAAAATAGTAGATACCATAAAAATGCTAAATCACAATTTGATTTCGGATTTTGGTATTAAAAAGCCTAAAATAGCTGTTTTGGGAGTTAACCCTCACGGAGGTGATAACGGACTGATGGGAAGAGAAGAAATAGATCTGATAAAACCTGCTATAGCTCAAGCACAAGACGCTGGGATTCTAGTAATCGGACCTTATCCACCAGACGGTTTTTTCGGAAGCGATAACGCCCGTAATTTTGATGGGATAATAGGAATGTACCACGATCAGGTTCTCATTCCTTTTAAACAAGTTGCCTTTAAAGATGGAATTAATTTTTCTGCAGGTTTACCCATCATTAGAACAAGTCCCGATCACGGGACAGCATATGACATTGCCGGTAAAGGAGAAGCCGATACGTCCTCTTTCATCAACGCGTTATACCTCATAAATAGAGTACACCGTAATAGAACCTCCTATTTTGACCAAAGCTCTACTCCGCTACCTTTCAAAGAGCACCGAAGAGAAAAATTCAGCATTGGAGTGCCTGATTTGAGATAACTTGTGAATAATACATGGAATATACTTAAAATAATTACCTTTGCGGACTTTTTACAATGAAGCTGTCAGATTTCGATATTGATTTTATCAAGTTTAAAAACGAAAAAGATCAGTTTCATTTTGAGATGAATAATAAGTTCTTTGGATTGAAAGAAAATAGCCTATATCATTCTGGTGATATAGATGTAGCTGTCACTTGCGAGAGAAACGAGAATACTATCTCAGTAGATTATATACTGAATGGCATGGTAACTGGCGAGTGTGAAAGATGTTTAGACGACATACAACTAGAAGTTAAAATTACTCACAACGAGTTAATCAAACTAACTTCTAGTGAGAGTTTGCTAACTGAAGAAAACTACATCTCCATTCACCATCCGGTATACAATGTTTATGATACGCTGTACGAACAGGTATGTATAAACATGCCGTTAAGAAAGATTTGCGAAAACTCAACAAAGAAACAAGAATGTAAGATAGACGACCATCTAAGTACTTCGACAAACGAACCAATAGAAGACGAAAGATGGGCACAATTAAAAAAAATTATAAAATAATAAAATGGCACATCCTAAACGTAAGATTTCCAAGACAAGAAGAGACAAAAGAAGAACTCATTACAAATTAGGTGATAGACAATTGCACAGAGATCCAGTAACTGGAGACGTTCACTTGTACCACCGTTTGAATTTAGAAACTGGCATGTACAGAGGTGTACAAGTTATAGAGTCTAAAAACGCTGAATAAAAGCTTATGAGAATTGGCATAGATGCCATGGGGGGTGATTTTGCTCCTTTAGAGTGCGTAAAAGGTATAGTAGCCGAAGCCAAAGCTGAAAACAACGAGTTTCAGTTTTTTGTGTTTGGCGAAAAATTAGCTCTTGATCCTTTTAAGGAGGAACTAAATCTACCCAACATTACCGTTTTGTACACTGGTGAGAGTATCGGTATGGCAGAGCACGCAACTAAAGCAGTTGCTTCTAAAAAAGATTCCAGTATAAATGTAGGAATGCATTATTTAGCTACAGGCCAAATAGATGCATTTTGTAGCGCAGGTAATACAGGTGCTATGATGGTCTCTGCTTTGTACAATGTCAAAACCATTGAAGGTGTTGAGCGACCTGCTCTACCATCGGTTTTACCTCAACGAAGCGGAACTATTGGTGTACTCCTAGATGTAGGTGCCAATAGTGATGTAAAACCTGAAACCCTAGCTAAATTTAGTGTGCTTGGAAGTGAATTTGCCAAAGCGGTTTATAACATAGAAAATCCTAGAGTTGGACTGGTTAACATAGGAGAAGAAGAGGAAAAAGGAAATCTTCTTACCAAAGCTGCTTATCCACTTCTTAAGGCTCAAAAAGGAATAAATTTCATAGGTAACGTAGAAGGTCGTCACCTTTTTATGGATGGTGTTGACGTTGCTGTTTGTGATGGATTCACGGGTAATGTCATTGTAAAAACGTGTGAAGGATTTTTCTATAATTTATTAAAACGAGGTGTGGACGACGAGTTCTTAAACCTCTTTAATTTTGAACATTATGGCGGCACACCTATTCTTGGTATTAAAAAGCCTGTCATAATAGGTCATGGTATTTCTAAAGAGAAAACATTTAGAAACATGTTTAAACTTGCTAAAAATGTAGTTGATTCGAAGTTGATCCAAAAAATTGAAGAATCATTTTCTGCTTCTACAAGTAGTTAACCAAACCAAAAACAAAAGATATGCGAGCAGCTATAACAGCAGTAGGAGGCTACGTCCCAGAAAAGATAGTTACTAATAAAGATTTAGAGAAGCTAGTTGACACAACTGATGAATGGATACAATCACGTACAGGCATCAAAGAAAGACGGAAAATGGAAGATGGTACCGCTACGAGTGATATTTGCGTTGCCGCCATTAACCAGATCATTGCCAAAAAAAATCTTAACCCGCAAGACATAGATCTTATAATAGTAGCAACGGTAACACCTGACCATGTTTTCCCAGCTACAGCGAATATTGTTGCTAATAAAATTGGTGCTATCAATGCATGGGGGTACGATGTTAGCGCGGCGTGTTCAGGATTTTTATTCGCCTTAGAAACAGGCAGCAAATTCATAGAATGTGGTAAGCATAAAAAAGTTATCGTTTGCGGTGCCGATAAAATGTCCGCCATTGTAAATTACCAAGACCGAAACACCTGTGTTATTTTTGGTGATGGCGGTGGAGCTGTATTACTTGAACCTTCTGAAGACGAGAATGGTATAATTGACAGCGTATTAAAAAGTGATGGATCAGGCCAAGAATTTTTACATCAGAAAGCTGGAGGATCATTACATCCACCTACGCATGAAACCATTGATGCTAGAATGCACTATGTACATCAAGAAGGTAAAACTGTGTTCAAGTTTGCCGTAACCAATATGGCCGAAGTGAGCCGACAAATAATGGACAGAAATAACCTAACGGGTGACTCTGTGGACTACTTATGTGCACACCAAGCAAACCTTCGAATAATAGACGCAACAGCAAAACGCATGGAACTAGACGATAGTAAAGTGCTAATCAACATAGAAAAATACGGTAATACCACCGCAGGAACAATACCTCTATTGTTTTCTGACTTTGAAACAAAATTCAAGAAAGGCGATAACATCGTCCTCGCAGCCTTTGGCGGAGGTTTTACATGGGGCTCCATTTACCTGAAATGGGCGTATAATTCATAAACATTAAACTAATTTTATTATTTTCGTTATAGATTACCAGTTATGGACTTAAAAGAAATTCAAACCTTAATCAAATTTATTTCATCATCTCTTGTTGATGAAGTTTCTATTGAGCAAAAAGATTTTAAAATTAATATTAAAAGAAATTTGCCACCTGTTGCAGCTCCTATTACGGCAGCTCCTCAGCAAATCACTGTCAGCGCACCTGCTCCTGTAGCTGCATTGCCACCTGTTGAAGCGGCACCTGTAACCAACACCGTAGAGCTTAAATCTCCGATGATTGGCACATTCTATCGTAAATCATCCCCAGATAAACCTGTGTTTGTAGAGGTAGGCGATATGATTGAAAAAGGTCAGGTTATATGCATCATTGAAGCGATGAAACTATTCAATGAAATTGAGGCAGAAGCTAGTGGTAAAGTTGTAAAAATATTAGTTGACGATTCTCAACCTGTAGAGTACGACCAACCGCTTCTCCTTATCGAACCAGTTTAACCTGCTTTCCATGTTTAAAAAAATATTAATTGCAAACCGAGGAGAAATTGCTCTCCGGGTTATACGTACCTGTAAAGAAATGGGTATCGCTACCGTAGCAGTTTATTCAACCGCTGACAAGGATAGCTTACACGTAAAATTTGCCGATGAAGCTGTATGTATAGGTCCCCCACCTAGTAACCAGTCTTATTTATGCATGCCCAATATTATAGCAGCCGCCGAAATTACCAATGCAGACGCTATTCACCCTGGTTATGGTTTCTTATCTGAAAATGCAAAATTTTCAGAAATGTGCCGTGACCACGGAATCAAATTTATAGGCGCAAGCCCAGAAATGATTAATGGAATGGGTGATAAGTCTAATGCTAAAGCCACAATGATTGCTGCTGGTGTGCCTTGCGTACCCGGGTCTGAGGGATTGCTTAAAGATGAAAAAGATGGCCTTAAAGTGGCCAAAGAAATCGGATACCCTGTAATGCTAAAAGCTACCGCTGGTGGTGGAGGTAGAGGTATGCGCCTTATATGGAAAGAAGAAGACTTTGCAGAAGCATGGAACAGCGCACGTACAGAATCTAAAGCCGCTTTTGGTAACGATGCAATGTATCTTGAAAAATTTGTAGAAGAACCAAGACACATAGAGATACAGATAGCTGGCGACCAATATGGTAAGGTTTGTCACCTCTCTGAAAGAGATTGTTCAATACAACGTAGACATCAAAAATTACTTGAAGAAGCACCTTCTCCTTTTGCAGATGAAGACCTTAGAACCAGAATGGGTGAAGCCGCTATAAAAGCAGGTGAATCTATTGGGTATGAAGGTGTAGGTACAGTAGAGTTCCTAGTGGATAAATTTAAAAATTTCTACTTCATGGAAATGAATGTGCGAATACAAGTAGAACATCCTGTTACTGAAGAGGTTATTAATTTTGACTTAATAAAAGAGCAAATCAAAATAGCCGCAGGACATCCCATAAGTGGAAAAAACTACCTGCCTCAAAAACATTCAATTGAATGCCGTATAAACGCTGAAGATCCTTACAACGACTTTAGACCAAGCCCTGGAAAAATAGAAGTACTTCACAAACCTGGGGGACATGGGGTGAGAATTGATTCGCATATATATGCCGGATACACTATTCCTCCTCATTACGACTCTATGATAGCCAAACTCATTGTCTCAGCCCAAACCAGAGAAGAGTGTATCGTTAAAATGGAACGTGCTTTATCTGAATTTGTAATTGAAGGCATAAAAACCACTATACCTTTACACCTTAAACTTATGCAAGACCCAGAATTTAGAGCTGGTAATTTTACCACAAAGTTTATGGAGACATTTGATATAAATAAATAATCATACCAGATACAATAAAAAAAGCGGGAAGTAATTTGATTACTTCCCGCTTTTTTGTGCGTTTAAAATACCCTAGATAATTAACAAAAAACCGGTTTTGAACAATTATACTGTTACAGGGTCTTTCTTAATTTTTATGTAAAACCTTAGAAAAACTTGTGTTTCCCTCTGTTCTTAAAATGTAAACACCATTAGTAAGCCTACTTACATCCATCGTCTCACCAGACATTATCGTTTTTGTCATTACTACAGTACCTAAAATAGAATACACAACAACCTTTTCTTTGCCACCGTTAATAAAGTCTATTTTAACCTGATTGTTCGCGGGGTTTGGATACAAGTTAAATGATTTACCATAAATACTGGCAACTGAAGCACCTTTTGTCTTCATTCTCATGTATACCGTATCTGCTATTTCTGGATGAAGTTTTGAACGCACAGCAACTTTAAACTCACCTTCTCCTGGTTTATCATAAAAACCAAATCCGATTTTAAATTCCATCGCTTTACCCACTGTATGAATATACTCAACATCACCAGGAGCATTCGTAACACATACACCACCTGTGCACACGTTTAATTCCCATGAAGGATCACCTAGTTTTTTTTCAATAACATTCCAGATCATTAATGTATCTGCTGGGTCGGTTGCGTTGTTTTGTAAATACGTTTTTGCGTCATATATCTCCACCGATTCCAAAACTTCTAAGTTGACTAGACTTTTTTGTTCAAACTTGATTTGAGCAAAAATGGATGTAGCGAAAAGAAACGCGGCTAAAAGTAAAGTTGTTTTTTTCATTGATTAATTAATTATGCGGCTTCTGCTTCAACTGCGTCAACCTCAGGTATCATTCTTTTAAGTAAATTTTCAATTCCAGCTTTAAGCGTCAGTGTGCTGCTTGGACAACCACTACAAGAACCTTTCATGGTCACCGTTACTACGCCTTTTTCAAAACTTTTGAAATCAATCGCACCTCCATCCATTTCGACTGCTGGACGTACGTGATCTTCTAAGAGCTGTTTTATCTTAATTACCACTTCCGACTCCTCTTCGTCGGTCAGATTTTCCTTGATTACCACAATCGGCTTTTCTGCCTCAAGGTAATCTTGTACAAACTTCTTTAATTGAGGGATAATATCGAACCATTCGTAATCAGATTTTTTGGTAACCGATACAAAATTATTCATGATAAAAACGCCCTTCACAAAGTCATAATCAAATAACTCCTTAGCCATTGGACAAGTATCAAGACCTTCATTTGTTCTGAAATCTATACTGTCATTTGGCAAAATCATTTTATTGGCCACAAATTTCATTGACTCAGGATTAGGAGTCTTCTCTGAATATATGGTTATTACGTCTGTTAATTCCATTGTTTATTTGATAACGTGGCAAAAGTACTTAATGTTTTAGAATTTCGACATCTTTATAGCGTCATGTTTCATCCATAGTTGAATCATCGTCCACCATTAAATGAAGGCCATTATACTGTTCCTGTTTTTTGTAAGAAGAATTAAAGTTACACCATTGGCAATCTTTTTCTTCACAACCTTTGTCAAACTCCAACAGTTGAATACTTTGATAGGTGGCTTTTATTTGTTTTTTTACAAAATCATAGTGGTCGTCTGTAACCATTATTTTACTCCTATGAAAACCTTCATTATCCGGCTCTATAAAATCAATCTCTCCACTTATTACCTTAAGATTTTGAGATGTATCACTTTCTATTAATGCCTTATAAAAGAGTACTTGTCTCCAATAATCGCCTCCGTATCTCTTTTCGTAGTTCGATTCATCAGGATTATCTACCAAACTCACAGGTGGACTTACTTTTTTCTTGCCGTAATCCCACTTCCCAGTTTTAAAATCTACCACATTCACATTTTTATCATTTATGATGACCTTATCTATCTGCCCCCTAATTGGCACACCATCTATTTCGCAATTTTTTAAGTAGAGCTCAGTTTTAATTTCCCCAAGATTGCTCCAATCGCTAGCATAAGTATCGTAGTATTTAGTTAATATTTCAGAGCCATAGTAAAGTCTTCTCTCCAATCCTTCTTTTGTAAAAGCTTCTCTGCTACTATTCATTGCCGCAGAGAATTTTCGAATTATCAGTTTTTTAGCCTCTTCTGGCGTGTTTATCTCATTTAATTGCTTAAAGAGTGCATCCAAAGCACTGTGCACAGCTGTTCCGAATGTGGCGCTTTCTCCCTTTGCTGAAGGTACTCTTAAAATGTTCTGGTAAAAAAAGGTCACAGGACACTTTAAATAACTATTCAAATTAGTGGCGCTTAGTCTAAAGTTTTCTACCTCTTTCTTGACAAAATCTTGCTTAATTAACGAAATATAAGTATCATTTTTTTGAATAAGCATAAAATCAAAAAAATGCAAGAGTTCCTTTTCAGAAGCATAATCTTTTCTAATGACCGCGGCATTACTCTCTTCTAGTTCCACTACATATACACTTTTAGTTAACGGCTTTTCCTTGTCGTCTTGCAAGGCATAACTTACTTCTAAATGCATTCGTGCACGAGTTAGAGCAACATAAAACAATCTTCTTGTTTCTTCTTCAGACGCTTTTTTAGGTTCTCCAGGAAGCAGCAAATTGAGTCTGTAAGGAAGCCCGGTCTTCTCTTTTTCCCACTTATCTTCCGTACAGCCCAGCACAAATAAATAATCGAACTCAAGTCCTTTTGATCCATGGACCGTCATTAGATTTACCCCATCAATTCCGTGTACTATTTTGTTGAGTTTAAGTCCAAGCTTGTTCTTCTCAAGTAGCTCTATTTTTTTTAAGTACTCACGAAGCGATAAATAAGGGTTTCGGGCAGTTTCTTCTTTTAAAAAGTTATAGTATGTTTTTAGACATTGTATCTGGTGGGTGGCCTCGGTACTTGCCAATGCTCTAGAAACAAATCCCATTTTGGACATAACACCCTCTACCAATGTTTGTAGGGTGACATTATGCATTTCTTTTAGCCAATATTCTATATCTGCTAAAAACGCGCGAAGCTCTTTTTTACTCTCCTTATCTAACCCTAACTCCTGAGGTAAGTTGTGCAATTGCTCTCGCCATCCTGTAAAGAAATTCTTAGCTAATTTGGCACTCATCCTTGCGATATCAAAAGCAGATAACTGTTTGAAATTATGGTAATGTAAAATCTCAAATAACAAGTGCTGACCGCTATCTAATACCTGACTCTCTGCCGCAATATAATGTAATAAATTATTGAGTTGGTGTACTATCGGGACTTGCAGAACATTTTGAGATTTGGCTACATTGTAACTTATTCCCTCTGCTTGTAAAAACTTGATTAGTTCTTCGCTTTGGGCATGTTTTCTGTATAGTATGCCCACGTTTTTAAGAGGAACTCCTGTATCTCGCAACTTTTTTAACTTAGCGGTAATACCTACAATCTCGTGAAATAAGTTTGGATATTCTACTATTTGCAATGCATTTTGTATTCCCAAAACCTCATTGTTGGCGGCTACAATTTCTTTATTTAATCCCTCAACTTTACCAACCAGTCTCTCTTCATTGTTTTTTATTATGGCGTTGCTTCCATCCAAAATAGATTGGCTAGACCTATAATTCTGGTCAAGCACTATGAGCTTTGCAAATGATTCGTATTTTTTATAAAAGTCAAAAATGTTTTCAACGTTTGCTCCTTGAAATTTATAGATGGATTGATCATCGTCACCCACGACAAATACATTTGGATTTTCCCAATAATTAATAAGTGTATACAATAAATCATTTTGAATGCCATTCGTATCTTGATATTCATCTACCAGAAAATACTGATATTGTTCCTGGTATTTTAGCAGTAGTTCCTCATTGGTTTGTAAAGCATAAAGTACCCAAGCGAGCATGTCGCTAAAATCATAGCGTTTTCTGGTTTTTAGCTTAGCGTCATATACGCTAAGTAGGTCACACGCTTCTTGCAATTTATTAAGACTAGCACAAAGTTCATCAAATGGCTTTTGCTTTAAGTCTCCCTTTGCAAAATCTTTATATTTTTTTTGATAATAACTAGAATCCAGATTGAGGTATTCTTCTTTAGCTAGCTCAATTTTTTTTGCAACCTTGATGCGGTCAAGATTATCTTTTTTAAGTAATCCAAATAATTTTTTAAGATCATTGGTGTCGTAATAAACTTCTCCTGTAAAACGCTTAAGTAAACTATCGTTGTCCAACTCATCTATTATTTCATGTATGATCTCTATGGTCTCTAGCTCTGAAACTGGATCAATATCTTGAATACCAAATAAATCCTTGTTCTCTTGTATTACCATATTGCAAAACCCGTGGTATGTGAATATGTTAACCCTATAAGCTTCGGACCCAATAAACTTAACCAATCGCAATCGTAATGCTACTGTCGCTGCCTCTGTGAAAGTCAGGCAAATTATGTTTTCTGGAGAGGCATCTGTCGTAGTTAATATGCTAGCAACCCTTGCTCCAAGTACCTGGGTTTTTCCTGTACCAGGCCCTGCAACTACCATAACGCAACCTTCAATAGTATCCACGGCTTTTTGCTGATTTTTGTTCAATTCGGAGTAAATAGTTGAATATTCCATTTTAGTTGAGCAAAGAGAAAACATTAGATCGACATTCGGAAGGCCTATTTGCTAACATTAAAAGGGCTTTCTTGGTTTCATGACAATAATATGACATATATCCTGATTGCATATAATAACTGCTTTATTTTCAGTTTTTTACACTTAATTTAAGTGTCTGTTTCACTCCAAATATTGCCACTTAACATGACTTTGAACCGAAAACGAAATAATAATTGTTAATTATATGCAACCTTTTTCCACTTTTGTTTCTAATAATTAAATAATATACAAAAAATGATTAAAAACAATTACTTAACAAAAACCTTGCTGACACTCTTTACTGTAGCCATTTTCGGTTCTGTAAATGCTCAGTATTGCTCTTCTGCAGCTGGGTCAACGGCGGATACAAAATGTGACGGAGTTAAATTGGTTGGCAGCTCTGCTACTATTGATAACAACACATCCGCTACAGGATGTGCTGCCTATTCTGATTTCTCTAGTTCGGTAGCTCCTGCAGATTTATCTCCTGGCGCTGTTTACACAATTGATATTACTGTGGGTACTTGTGGTGGGACCTATTCTAAAACCGCAAATGGATGGATTGATTTTAATGGAGATGGCGACTGGACCGATGCTGGTGAAATGCTTGGAACGGGAACTAGCTATGTTACCACCAGCGGAACAGTAGTTTCGTATAACTTTACGGTGCCTTGTAATGCAAAGTCGGGTAACACGAAAATGAGGGTTATTGTAGTTGAAGGACAAGCAACAAAT
>Ga0208172_1000111_pt1 | contig 30849 bp, 27 predicted proteins | sample Colrivmet1552A02_FD_187657 | JGI IMG/M metagenome (GOLD analysis project Ga0208172, IMG submission 187657) | Estuarine microbial communities from the Columbia River estuary - metaG 1552A-02 (SPAdes) (version 2) | ecosystem: Environmental > Aquatic > Marine > Intertidal zone > Estuary | place... | reverse complement strand
GCATGTCAGCAGCAACGTAGTTAACGGTAACTTCCAGAGTCGGGGCGTCCGACTGACCTTGCACCTGCGAAGAGGTTGCTTGGCCGTAAACAGGAACGTTAACGATGTTCGCAGGAGTACCTACAGAAGGGAATTCGCGAACAGAAGGCATACGGACGTGATCTGCGTCAGCCGTGCCAGGAACAGAACCAACGAACAGAGCAGCGATTTCCGAAGCGGTATCGGTGCCAGTAGGGATGGTGCCTTTGAAAAGGTCAAGGTATGTATAAATACCTGCGCCAAGTGTCGAAATGTGTGCCATTTGTTATTCTCCGTATTTCTTAAATGGTATAGTGTATCTTGCGCTATAAAGCGATTGATTAGATGGGTCAAGCCCTTCCATTGTAACAAAGGAAGTCCCAAGCTGTGTTTTATTAGTTAAAGTTTTGTTTTGAAGAACAGAATCAAGTTCATCCGCAATTTTCATAATGCGTTTTTGACCTTCACCTGCTTTAACGAAAATCTTAATAAACATTACACCGCTAACAACTTTCCTACCTTCATAGGCATAGTTGTTGCTATCTGCGGGTATAATGTTCATACGCAAATATTCGTCAGGATTTACAATAGTACCTTGATAGTTATCAGGGTATATTGCAATCTGCTTTGAAGTCCAATCCGCAGAGGCAAAAACAGACTGAATGTCTGTGAGAATAGTCTCAAACATTTTACCTCTCCTTAACAATAATTACTGTAATAGTAAAGCCATTATCATCATAGTCTACAATGTTATGGCGTTTACCATCAATAATAATAGAGTCGTAAACGCTAAGATCTAGACCTGACTTCATAAGCGCGGTTTTAGTAAAACCTTCGCCAGACGGTTTTTCAGTTGATTGAATGATTACATCAACTGTAACTTTCTGGGTTACGCTTTTAGTTTCACCTGTTTGAAAGTCAAAACTAGAAACTGCTTTTGATTGTAATTCTGCACTTTTAACAAGATCACCTGCTGCAATAAAAGCTTTATTTACAGCATTAGCTACTCGCGCAGAAATTGACATTAGTTAGCCCTCCACCATGTTAGGCTAGTACCACTGCTACGAAGCAAAGGCTTAATAGTCGAAACTACTAGCTTTGCTTTCATAGGAGTTTTAGTGGTATCTGAGTTTTTATCTTCAATAGCAATTGAGCCAATTTTGATACTTTCAAAAGTTTGAGTAGTACCAGAAAGAAGATCCTCATTATCAATCAAATGCAGTGCTTGTTCATAAACAGCAACTTTAACCTGTTGTGGAATCTCGTTTTCAGCAACAGATACAGTAAGGCCCAAACGAGGGTCATTGTAGATTGCATTCTTACGAGGCCACGCAAGAGCTTGGGAAGGACTAATAGCCGAGCCAATCCAAGCATGATTGTCTACAATCTGTGTTGCAGTAACCAATGCCTGTTCTTTAATCTCATCTTCAGAGTTAAACCAGTTAGCACTGTCGATGCGAGTTTCAAAGTATAGTTCAGCCTCATCTAAAGTCACATAGCTGTTAGTATTTAGAACTAGTGCCATTAGTCCCTCCTAAATTATTAGGCGTGGAAGATAGGCAGGATACCCAAGTTCAGTGCGTCCATTTTACGGTTCCACGAAGCAGCAGTACCCAGACCAGCGTTCGAAACGAAAGCAGTAGTTGAGCCAGCCCAATCGTAACCCATTGGATGCATTACGAAGCCATAACGGTACCAAACGTTAGTCGAACCACCACCGTTGTAAGAAGCAGCAACGCGATCGACTTCAACAGGAGTCGGAACGCCAACAGCAGCAGCAGCTACCGAGCCAGGCTTCACAACGAAAGTGCATTTTGCGGACTGAGTGTTCAGATCGCCAGCAGCTTCACCAGCAATACGCTGTTGAGCGCGAGTCATCACCAGACGGAATTTGCCGCCGAAGATTGTCGAGAACTCAAGGTTGCCATCTGTGACCATAGTTTGGTCAACAAGGTTAGCAGCACGCATTTCTGCCATAACTTCAGGAGAAGTTACCAGATACATGTAATCGGGTTCGTAGTCTTTGAAAGCCATACCAATAGCTTTGAACAGACGCTCACCACGAGCAGCACCAATAGCAGACGAGTCGAACAGACGACGAGCGTCTACAGAACCAGTTGCAGCAGCACCGAATTCACCTTCAGCGTTGATGTCAACGAACATACCAGTTGCAGCAGCGTCAGCGTCAGTATCGAAGCTAACCAGACCGCCGTTACCTGCACCACCTGCATCGCCACGAGCGACTTCAGCAGAAGCAACACCCTTCAGAACCGACAAAAGAGCGTTATGCTCGTCTTGTGCGCGAACTTCAGCAAAGTCACGACCAATTTTGGCCAGACCGTTTTGCTTCGAGATAACTTCTTGCATGTTGACTTGCTCTGCACCGAAGGTACGAACTGTCTTCACGAAGTTAGCAACGTCAGTTGCGATATCGGTGTAAGTACCGTTAGCAGCTGTGTTCAACGAAGCGATGTTGATGTTTGCGTTCAGCGGTTTGTACCAACGGAACTGACCAATGAACGATTCACCCGAAGCGTCAATGCGCTGATCAGCAGCAACGATACCAGTCGAGTTCAGTTTCTTTTCAGTTGTGTAGGCTTCGTCAGAGTAAGCCGAAATTGCCAGAGCAATGTTTTGAAAATCTGTATTTGTAATAGCCATGATTTTATTCCTTATTTATAACTATTAGATATTAAAGTTACCTAGCTGGCCTTTAGCCGCCAAATTAAGCACTTCCTGAGTAGACAGTTCTGCAAGAGATTTCTTTTGATTCATTGCAGGAGCGCCGTTAGGAGCACCATTTCCTGCACCCGTATTTGATTTAGCACGGAACAGGAAAGAGTTGTCTTCATTCTTAGAGTAAGAAATGATGAAATCTTGAATAGTAGTACCTGATTGATGAACCCAAGCACCATTTTCGTTTTGAACAAGTTGCTCAACGATATCACGGCGAGCCATATCTCGACTGCGATCGTTACGGAATTCCAACCCTGCAAGAGCGGAATTTACAACGTTGTCACGAGTAAGTTTGGTATTAGCTTCTTCGAATACACGAAGTTTTGCTTGTGCTTCTGCCAATTTCATTTCAAGGGCTTCTTGCATTTTACCTTCTTCCTCAAGACGTTTAATCTGCTCTTCTTTACGGGCTTGTTCAATTTCAGCCTTAAGTTTTAGAGCTTCATCACGTTCTTTTGCCATACGATCCATATTAGCTTTCATTTTAGCTAGTCGTTCTTGTACGGCCTGTTCAATCGGATCAAGTTCTTGTTCTTGTTCTTTGGTTTCCTCTTGAACATTTTCTTGTTCATTAGCTTCATTGAGCTCATTTTCTACTTCTTCATTGATTTGATTATCTTCACTCATGTTTTTTCCTTTCAAGCACAGCTTGAGTTATAATGTTAATTTGTATTGACTCACAGAGTCGTTAAAAGTTGTTTATAGCTTGTAAGCTATTTTTCTGTTTTATAGTTCATAGGCTATTACAAATAACTATGGACCAATACCGTACCAGTCAAACCCATCAGCGATAGGAGCTAGAATGTCACGGCGTGTAATTTTATTTGGAGGGTCAATTAAGCCTCTCCTCTTAGCTTCATCAAGAAGCTTTAAGTAAGTATTATAAGACATGCCTTGCTTGCGCATTTCTTGCAAGGTGCGTCTTATAGTATCGCCCCCAAGAGCATCTGCATAGATGGTTCTAAGAGCGTCCTTTGCCTTCATAGCATCTCCAATATTAGTGAAGAATGCGTCATGAATTGTTGCAGTACCAATACCGTTTTTACGTCCCCACAAGTGGAATCGTCTAACAATAACAGCATCGTTACTATGGTTTCCATTAACACCTAGGCCAATACGAGCGTCATTCAAAGAAGACTTCCCAAGAAGTTTTCCGTCTTCAGCTTTTGCCTCATAGATGTTAGATACTTTACGACCCGTAACAGGGTCAGTAAACTCAATACGTTCTTGCAAACGGGGTCTATACCGTTGCATCATAACTTTACCGTCGAATGTAACCCACGGAATATCAACCTTTTGTGTTTCTGTTACATAAGCCTTAGCCACATCTTTCCAGAAGTTAATAAACTGATCTGTAACAGGCGCACGAGCAGCAAGGTTCTTAGACATAATCCGAGATACTTCTGCAAACTCTTTAGGGCCAATAATGCCCTTTCGAGAGTTCATAAGCTTTTCAACAAAAGCAGCAGTATCAGGATGAACTTCAATAGCTTGTTTCATAAGCGTACTACCAGCAGGTTCATTGTTATTGATAAGATCAACAAGTTCTGCTCTGAAAGACTGAAGCTCTTTTACAGAAGTTTCTGCATCAAGCTTTTGAGCAATTTTAATCTTACCATCAATAATTCTAAGCTGTTCACTTAAATTAGCTTTAGTAACGGTTACATAACCTTTACCTTCAAGAACTTTAGACAGCTTACCTGCTACGTTGGCGGTTTTAGTTGCATCGCCAGCACCGTAGAAGCTTACCATGTTTTGCGCCTTAGCACCTTTAGCAAGATCTTCCCAAGTTAGGTTAGCATCTCTAAGGGCAGGTATTTTCAAAAATTCTGGATCGTTAACAGTATCCATAGCAACAAGGTCATACAAACGGTTCTTCTGAGTAGTTGCAAGAACATTAGAAGCTTCCGAAATAGCCCTATCGCCCGTAGACAATCCAATAATTTGAGCACCTGATGACGACGCATCGTTCTCAATCATAAGCTGAGTTTTGTATGTGTTAAGCTTTTTAAGGTTATTAAAATCACCATCTACATGCTTATGAATACGAGCGTACTCAAGTGCCATACGAGCCATCTTTGGTACTTCTGGACCTTCTAAGCCTCTAATAAGGGGGTGTTCAAGAAACTCACGAAGTCTACGATCTCTTTGAGTTGTTTGCATCATCAGATTACCTAAATCAAGAATCTTCTCTCTATTACGACCAAAGATTGCTTGACGTCCAGCTTGAGTAAGTGCCTCTGTACCTGGACCTATTAAAGCACCAATTTGAGTACGAAGTTCATACACAGCAGCCGCATCGATATTAACAGCTTTACCTGAGTTTAGGAAAGGACGGACTAGCTCACCACCTGTCGGTGTCAGATATCCACGATGATAAACACGACCACGAGAATCGATAAAGGCATATGTCTTAAAATTCTTGCCACGAATAGCATGATATTTAGCTGTAGCCATAAGACCATAACCTGCTTCACCACGGTTAAGAATTTCATGCCGCAGCTCATTGATACTGTCGTAGTATTTAGAGTTACCACGAGGGTCTCTAAACCTAACAATGTCATCCATAAAACCAAAGAACTCTTTGTCTACGCTATATTCGACATTCATCACATGATTCATCATATTAGCCATTTCAGAGTCAATCTGTTTAGGATCATAATCAGGAAATTTATCACGAGACACAATAGGAACACCCGTGTCTTTACCTCTAGCATCAAAGTAAGTTTTCTTACCTGCCTTAACATAAAGACGATCACGATCTGAAACGTTTCCTAAACGACGAGCAATAGTCATACGGCGACTTGCCTCTTGAAGCTTAAGCATATCTTTATTGATAACTGTAACTTCTCGGCTAATAGTATCACCCCATGCACCTCCTGCACGACCTGTTTCTACATCAATAACACCTCTTCGAGTTTTACCTCGAAATTGAATACGAATAAGACCTTGATCTTTCATAAAGTCAAGGAATTTAGATCCCTCTTTGTGATAAGATTTTAAGTCATTCTTCATAAATGGAATTAAGTCTTCAAACTCCTTACTAAGCATCTTTCCGATGTTAATAGCAAGTGTGTCATAGTCAGTAGCGTCTCCTGATGCAACAAGTTTAGCTGCGCTAGTTAATGCTTTAGTTCCTTTGTCATTCATAACAATAGTAGTAGGTTTCTTCCGAAGGTTCAAGAACTCTAAATCCAAAATACTACGAATAGTTTCCCGACCTCTTGCAGTGTTACGAATCCACCAGTCATCAGTTGGTTCTTTGTCTTTAAACAAGCTTTTAAATTGTTTATAACGCTTGTAAAGCAAGGTATCTCTTAATAACAAACGATCGATGTAAGTCTTACGATCAGGTAGCTGATCAAGAATTGGCCTAAAATAGTTAATAATAGGCGCACGGCCTTTAAAGAAAGCTTTCCTAGCAAGATTAACACCTGCAGTACTTTCCCAAGCGTCTACAAAACGAGTGTCTTTTAGATACATTTCGTTTAGCTGATCAAGATCATAGTATTTACCCATAATCTGAATTTTAGGCATATCTGTTTTAGAGTCTGTTAGATACTTAGAGAAGGTATCCACACGTTGCCGAGAACGTGTATCTAGAAGTCGTGAAACGTTCTGTACAGCAAACCTATTCTCAGCACGAATAACAGAAGTAAGATCGCCCCACTTCATTTTATCTTTAGCATAACGTTCGAAAACAACACGAAGGTTTTCAATCATAACTGTTTGTTGATTTACTGAAATCTTATCATCTAGACCTGCTACTGCATTTTCAATAAAGCTCTTTTGCTCTGAAGAAAGCAGTTTAGAATTACGCATAAAATCAAGACGTTCTTGATACAGATTAAAATCAGGATCATAAATATTATTGTTACGCACTTCACCTGTAATAGGATCTGCGCTAAAGTTTCGTTCATCAAACTGATTACCAACCCTTCGTCTAGACTCTTGTTTACCAACAAGGGACGTACCTTTATAATCGGTTAAAGACAAAGATTGATTATAGTCACTCGCATCAAGCAAGAAAAGCTGACGCAAGTCTTCTTTGTGTTTAGGATTATTAAGTAGTTGATTAGGTGTCGTTGCTTGAACTCTAATACCTTCACTGCGAACCTGTTGTTTAGGTTTAAATACAGTAGTAGCATTAGCTGCTCTATTCCGCAAGGCTTGAATTGTAAGCGCCTTACCTTTGGGAGTAATGAATTCACTAGCTTTTAGTTTACCTTGCCTGAACATGTTTGCAGCATCTTCAGAGCCAAGCATCTTAGCTTGAATTTCCATAGTTTGTCTTTTTAGCCATTCACCAAAACTAAGAGTTACAGGTGGAAGGCCGTTAAGCTGTTGAGGATCCATATTGGATACTATACGCTTTTTAAGTCTTGCATCATCAGTCTCAAGAAGTTGATCTTTAGACTTGATAACTGGTACCATAGAAGAACGGCAGTTCCAGTGCAATGGGGGAACAAAACGCTGGTCATCAACCTCATAAATCTTACCATTATGATAAGAACATATAGGGCTTGTACGAGCGTCTAGAATAGCTGTAAACATAAAACCAGAAACAATTCCTTTGTTACGTGCAGCAACATTCCTTAAAGCAGCAGACTGCGTACTAGTAATAGCAGTACGAGTTAATGTTTTAACTTGATTTTCAGTTAGATTAGTAGTTTTCATAACTGAAGCAATAATATCTTTTTGTGACATTCCACGCGCAAGACCATACTTTACCTTTGATTGAATACGAGTAAGTTCTCCTGAAGAGATGTTCCGTATATTAGTAGATATGTCTTTTGCACCCTTAATATTGGGTCCAGTAATCTCTGCCAGAAGTTCTTTAGTACTAGGTCTTTGAACCTTATAAAAAGAACGTACTTCTTTGTAGAGACTGTCTGAATGAAAGTCAAGCTGTGCGGTGGAGAACTCTTTAAGGCTACTAACCCCGTGGGCTAGGAGTTCCTTCTCAAAACGCGCCATCTCCCGTTTAATGTCTGCTTTGATATCCTCCGACAGCAGATCCTTCAACTGCTTTCGATGCCGTTGAAGAATTCGCCGATTTTGAAGTTGAACACCTTCTTCATAAAGGCGAACATCTCCCATGTGATCAACAATTCGATCAAAAATTCTGTCATTAATAGTTGTCATCTAGTACTCCATTGAGTAGTTAGGTGTAAAATGGTGCTGGCTGAGAGACTCGAACTCCCGACCCACTGATTACAAATCAGTAGCTCTACCAACTGAGCTAAGCCAGCATAGGCAGTTTAAAGTCATGCCAAGGACACCATATCTACATTATTGTTCAATAATAATGTCGTTATCGTTTGTTTTGCGAGTAAGAGGATCCGTTTGAATCTCTTGCAATGCTTCTTCGTCATCATAATCTGCTGGCAAGAAGTCATTATACTTCGCAATAGAGATGAATGTCGAACGGCTAATAAGACCGCCTTCATACCATTCTGTAACAAGCCGCATAGCTGCGTCACCACCAACAACAGGCGAGAAGTCATTAGACATCTGGAATTCAATATCATTACCAGTATAGTCTGTGTTGTACTTCCAGTTAAGCATAAATGAAATAATTTCTCGCATAGTAGTCGAGACTTTTGCATTCAGCGTACCTAGTTGTGCTGTTTGAGCAGAGTTGCGAATTTCAAGAGCAACACCAGAAGCTGCGGCTTCGGGAGAAAGCATACGAATGCCCATTTTAGCCATTTCTTCAACAGTGGCTTTAATGGACTGCTCCATATCTTTCAGGGCAGCAGTAGGTGTTTCTAGAACCGAAATACTTTCATCTTTACGAACACGTAGCCAAGAACCTAAACCAGAAGAAACAATAGTATCGAACTCTTCATCTGTCATATCAGATTGTACAACAGGTGTATAGGTTGCAGCACCATAAAGCAAGTGGTTGCGGCGGGATACTTTGTTATACAAAGCAATCTCACGATCAACCAAGGGCATTAGAACTGGCTCGACAGGATCAAGTTGACCGTTTAAAGGCCAAGCTGGAATTCGGTTAATACGTTCACCAAACATAGTCGGAGTAATTGTATTTACAAGCTCGTATTTATCTTCTGAAATAAAGTTCTCGTAATCTTGACGAATTTCGCCATTCAAAACTTTAACTTCATTAGTAGCATTGTATTTTTCATACATGTCAATAGTCAAATAACCTTGTTCATCAAGATAATGATCTGCAACAGTATCAATATAAGTTGGATGCCAAGGGTTATCAGAAGTATAACGTTGAACAAGATAACGAGTAATAAACCGTGTAAGAGTTCTTTGACGTGTTACAGGGTGAGTATTAGTATGAATGTTGATAACATTCTCAGCGTTAATAATGATAGGATAAGGAGTAATCATTTGACGCTCTTCAGGATTCATCGAATTATACTCATCTTCAGTAACGTTAGGGTGGTCAACATATACCCAAGCACGAGACGTTTGAAGTTCTTCCCAAAGAGCATTGTCAAGGAAGTTAAACAAAGACATACCGTCTAGTGTAAAGTTAGTTTTAATCCACTCGTAAGCTTCGTCAGGCAGATCATCAGGTAGGTCAAGATGCGAGTCTTTACGAAGCAAAGCACTAATAAGTACTCGACAATACTGGGATGTCAAACCAGGAAGTTCAGCTTCAGCACGATAAAAATCGTACTGTTGTTGTGTCATTGTTGGAGAAAATGGAAGCAGAAGGTTTGTGTAATCGTATTGCAGGATTTCATCATGCGCTTTAACGTTAGCTTCACCTTGAATAACTGCTCTCGACTTTTTCCACAATGGCTTTAGGGAGTGATAGCTATCGCTGGGTTCGGCAACAGAGCGTTTAACAGCGGTAGCAGGAGTAGTGATAAGTGCCATCGTTTATTCCTTTACCATTTTACTTTATCAGCCCAATAAGCAGCGCTCATTTTGCCTTTTTTAATATTTTCAGCATGTCGTGCTTTCCACGCTTCGCGGCGGCTTCGATTAGCATCAGATTCGTTAGCTGTTTTAGGAGAGCCTTTTACGCCCTGCGCACCAAAACGAATAACTTTGACTTTATCGCCATCTTTAGCAACAACAACATGAGATTTAGTTGGATGATTAGGAGTACGTTTAGGCTGATTGTAGCCAGATACTCCAGCACGCTCTAGGCGTGGGTCTTTCTTTTGAGCCATAACATACTCCATTATTTTTATTATTTCAATAGAACAATAATATACTTAAAAATTCATTTAAAGATACTATAAGGGGTCTTTAAATATACTTTAAAGTATACTAAGGGGTTCCCCCTCCTTCTTAAAGGTCAGGTATTAAAGTGGGGTGTAGCGACCAGCGTAAAGCAAAGCCCCGTGTCAGTGACATAAACTACACCCCTGCAGAGACATTCAGACTTGAGAGTCTGTCTCATAGCATTGTATCTTAAAGGTCAGGTATTTATTTAGGATAATTGTTCCAAGAAAGTTGAAAGTGAGGACCATCGATAAATGGCTTGCGATTCTCTTTCTTTCGTTGATTAACGTAAGCTTTATAGGCTTCTTCTGCTGAATTGTAATAATTCAAAGAAAGTAGCCAAGCAGCACCCCAACCAACTTCTACATTTTTCTCGATAGCTGCTTTTCGAACAGCTTCCGCGATAACGATATACTTGTCAAAGTTCCAAGTGATATTTGCACCTTCATAAGCAGCAACATCAATCGCATGTCCAGTCAAGTGTCGAGACTTCATAGTTTGAGACTTTTTTGAAGCTAGTAAAGCTTTTTGTTCTGCCTCTGTCCGAAGACCTTGAGTGATACCAAAGTCTACAGAGCTGTAGCTTAGTGCAAGAGTAGCTACTTCAACAAGATCAGGGTGTACGCCTTCTAGTTTATTTTTAGAACGTGTACCAAATTTCCAATCATAAGTTTGCATAGGCTCTTCCTTTTTAAACATACTACTAAAGTTTAAACTAGAAAATTTCATTATTCTTTCCACTTATCAATCATCTTTTCCCCAGAGCGACCTACAATGTAGCCACCAACACCAATAGTGAGAAGATCCCAAAGTTCAACAGGAAGATCAATCATAAGTTCTACACCAAAGAAGATACCTGCTAGTGGAAAAAGAAGATAGTTCATTGCAATGATTGTTACAATAACCATCATAAGCAGTGGACGCCAAGTAGCAGTAAGCCAGCTTTCTGATTTAGCTTCAGCTAGAACTATTTGACCGCGAATAGCTTCGATACTGTCAGAATGTTCGAGTAAGGCAAGTTTAACTTCTTTTTCAATATCACTTTTCTTATCCGCATCGGGAATAAGTTTGTTAAGAAGATCGCCGATAATAGGCGCAAGAAGCGTAATTATAGGTGTCATTCGGGAAGCCCCGCTAGTATCTCGCCAATATCTGCAAGTAGCTCAGTGTCACCAGAATTTTGATAAACACGATCAAATGTCAGTGTGTAAGTTCCTGCTGATTTAAAAATATTTTCTGCGATTTCATCCTGAATAGTTACAGTAGCAACTGTCTTAGGAGGAAATGAAGTAATACTGATACTGTCAACAGTAATTTGTTTGTTTGTAATATTCATAAAACTTTTCCTTTAAATGTCTTGATGTTTGTAAGCAAATACTTCGTAGTTAAAAGATACTGCCTTCGAGCCAGGTCCGCAAATGTTATCAAAAGTTCTTGGATCGTAGCGGTTTATTCTTGCTTTGATATAATCACCATCAGCCACTAATTCTAGATTTTCTTGTAGAGAAATAGCAGAAGAATTTTCAACAAAACCCTCCCAATGGCTGGGAAATGCTCCCGATAACGGCAGTCTAATATTAATCATCGTGCTTAAGATAGATCCTGCTGCGTAAGTTACTGTAATGTAAATTACTGGAATAGCTTTTTCATTAATTGTAAAACCTAGAGATTGAGTTTGATAATTACTAGATCCTGTTAAATCAAATGAACCCGATTTGTAACCATACCTATATAGTAAATGATTATTACTGTCGAATTTAGTTAAGCCAGAAGTATTTTGGATATAGATCTTATTACTTGTAATTTTTAATGTCATGGGGTCACCGTTAAGTCAACATTTGTTTGGTTACCTATTGCACAAAGGGGGTCATACCGAATAGTAAGCGGTTGGCTTGTGAATTGAGAAAGCGGCGAACTAAATGTAACTCCATCGGTAGTTTGAGATATTTCATTGTAGCTTGAATGAGAAGGAGTTGCTGTAAGTGTCCCGCCTTTTCTCAATTGATTAATATTGTTTAATACAGCAAAATTATTGGCGCACCATCCTAGCGAGCCTACAGGCTGATATGGACCCACTTCTTGCATATCAAAAACCAAAATTACCACGAGCAACAATGGATCCGAAAAAATAAAAGTACCATCAAGACTATAATTCAAAGTAACTCTTTGTCTGTTATTATAAATATAATAACTACCATTATCCGCAGGTCTAAACATATATCGAGATTGAGTAGTTTGAAAACCTAAAGCCTTACCTGCTACTGATGTAGTGTTTACAGGTATATTGAAATTAAATCCAGAAACGTTTAATCCATTGACGACTGTTCTACTAAAGCTATGATCAATAACAAAACCTGCTATATTTGTATAAGGAGATGGCGTACCTTCTCCACTAGTTCTGCCAACTAGAACGGGAGTTGTTGTAACACCTCCTAGAAAGAAACTTCCGTTAGGATCATTTTTTACGTAATACCTATCTGCTGAAAATGTGATATTATTATTAGCATTGCGCGTAATAAATGTATTATCACTAATAAAAACTCGATCAACCAAGTGTAATTACCTCGATGTTATTAAAAGTTTCTGCAGGAGCGTCTCCATTGTAAGTAACGGTTAAGCAAGCAACTTGTAGGTAATCGGTAGCAGAGTTATAAACTGGAAATAAAAATCTTTGATAGCTGCCTGTATCTTTTGCAAAAAAGTTAGAGTAACTAACACCGTCAATTTTAAGAAGCATAGCTTCGGGTTCACCGACAGGAGACTTGCCTACGTTTGCATAATGAATATCCATTTTTGGAATTGTAACTGATGGCATGGGTATCTCCTAACATAGTCCAAAGCAACTGCTGCTAGTAGACCAAGACACTACTGTACGAGTAACAGCGGGAAATGTAACAGACCCGACAGCAGCTTTACCTGTTCCTTGAACATAGTCCAAACTACTATGAAAGTAAATATCATCTAAATAGCTATAGGGATTCTTTTCAATAGCATCTAGTTGAGCCTCTGTTTTTCCTGACTTAGTAATCATTACAACACCGTTACTAGATGATGCTCTGAATGTTCTAGTTGCCATATCTGTAAACTCCTAAAATTTTTGTTCTGTCAAGGTTGTCATAACAAGAAAGACTTTGCGGTAAGTGATGCAATATCTTATCATTACCTAAGTAAATTGCAATATGAGAGTAAGCTCTATCATTATAGCTATAAACTATAAAATCATAATCTTTTAAATTTTCTTTAGGGACTTCGATAAAATTATGATCAGTAAACCATTTAGACATACCAATTTTATAATATTCAAACCACTTTTCATGAGAAAAGTTTTTGTACCACCTTGAGAGATCTGTATTATGAATACTATCATAGTAATCTGCTGCAAGAGTTACACAGTCACTTTTTCTAAATTTGTAAGTTCTACCAATCCAAGAATTTGGGTGAGTAACTAATTCTGCTGTTTTATTAAACTTATTTAAGTAAATCGTATTGTATGCTAAAGTAGTGGAAACGGTGAAGACCCCGTTATCAGGGTCTTCTACCAATTTTCCTTCTACGATGTTATACTTAAGACCAATCTTATTAATATAATCTTCGTACTTCATCTTTTTCCTCATTATACTGAGATTGTGATTGTACCATTTGCCAAATCAATAACAAAGGTACCATTAGGGTTTTGCAACTTACCTGCTTGAATTGTACCAAGGTCCGCCTTGATTGCCGACAGCGTTGTAGCTTTTAATGCAGTACCCTCAATAGTACCTGCGACTAACAAATTACCATCAATAAACTTCGCTTGTTCAATCCATGCAGTATTGGTTTCGTTTCTAACGTAGCCTGTAGCACCACCTACAGTATTGGATACAATCAAACGGTCACCTGCCACAATAGTCAAGTTATTTGTTGCAGTGCTAAAATAAGAACTAATAGTAGATTCAGATAAGCCCGTTACACCACTACTAGTGCCTGTTGCATAACGCCACCAACCTGCACCGCGAGGTCCAGTAGCCCCGTTAGTACCGTTAATACCGTTAGTACCGTTAATGCCATTAGTACCATTAATACCATTGCTAACAAAGAGAGTAGGTGCTCTCCAAGTTAAACTACTATCAATAGCGGTGGGTCCAGAACCAGTTGCCAACGCAGTAGTAATATACAAAGGATCACTACCTGAAGGTGGATAAGCAAACCAGTTTGTAGGAGTAGTTAAAGTGTTAGTTCCAAAGTTATAAGAGCCACCTGTAGGTGCAGTTGTTAGTGCAGTAGCAGACCGTCTAAAGATTTGAGCTAAGTAAGTAGATTTACCATCGTCTCCATCAAAGTAGTCCGTACCTTTTACAGGTGTGTAGCCATTATCACCATTACGCATAATCTCTACAGGGGTAGACCAAACTTCTGGTGAAGTTACAGAATCAGTTCCCTGATCACCTGTCACACTGAACAAATATTGCATAGCATACAAGGGATCAGTGCCGCTAGGGACAGTAATCGACCAACCATTTGGGGGTGTAAGCAAGTTAGCACCAAATTCAAAGCTACCTCCACTAATACCACCTGTTAAAGCAGTTGAAGAACGCTTATAGACTGTAGCAAGGAAAGTAGATTTACCTTGAATACCATCATCACCAATTCGGAAAGCTTGTTGAGGAGTAGACCAAGTTATACTAAGATCTTCACCTGTAGTACCAACAATAGATGCAACACCAACTGATACATAAACTGGGTCTGTCCCTGTAGGAATACTTGCAGACCAACCTGTTGGAGGTGTAGTAGTAGTTGTAGTAAAACTAAATTTACCGCCAGTCGGTGCTGTAGTTAGCGCAGTTGCAGAACGTTTATAAATCTGAAGTTGAGCAACACTTGTTGCTGCCGCTCCATTTAAACCGTCATTATAATCAACACCTTTAACTGGAGTATACCCATTACTTCCTACAAATTTCACCCAAGTCTGACCACTTACAGGTAGACTAGGTTGAGTTTCAGATTCGTAGAAAGTTACATAGGCTTGTCCATTATAAGTAAAGCTTTGGTTAGTACCTGTAGCATCAGGCGAGTAAATTGTCCAAACAGATTGACCATTATTACCGTCTTTACCGTTTTTGCCTACAAATTTAACCCAAGTACCCGATACATCTTGAACAGCAGGCGGGGAGTTTTCCCATTCATAATACAAAACATATTCTTGATTATTATACGTAAGGGTTTTATTTGTTCCAATAGCATCATCTGCATAAACAACAAGAACACCTGCTGAAACGCCATCTTTTCCAGGATTACCGTCTACACCGTTAGTTCCAGGCTGACCTGGCGCACCATCATCTCCAACAAATTGCTTGAACTCAATCAAAGTTCTAATAGGCAATGTCGGCAAATTACCACCAGAATAAGTATAATATGCTACAAACTTATTTGTTCCAACTTCATAAGATTGTGTATTTGTAGTAGAGTCTGAACTATCCGCATAAATAACAGCAACCTTATCTACTGTGATACGCTGAAGTGTAATACCTGTTGCAACAGTCCTGTTTGAAAGTGTTCCTGCAGGTGTCCTTGATCGAACAGAGAAATCATATACACCTGTATTTAGTCCAAAGACATCAAAGGTTGTGTTTCGAGTAATCCCTAGAGTATGCCAAGTATTACCCTGATCAGGAGAGGCTTCAATCAAGTATTCTTTAACAGAGGAGTCGTCAGCAGAATTCCAAGTAAGCTGTCCTGACCTAGTTCCAAGTAAGCTACCCCCATCTATTTCAAAAACAACATTAGTTGGAGGGTTAATTGAGAAATCAAAAGTAGGTTTAGTTGCATAAGGAATATTATAACCAACACTCCAAGCTAGCATACGATAATCAAAAGAGTAACATTCAAGTTTAACCGTAAAGTCAGAATTAACTTGAACAGAAGAAACTCTAAACAACTCGTTGTTAATAGCCATCTGAGGCAGATTTACTTTAATAAAATCTCCTGGTTCTACTTTTAAAGCTTTTGTAGTAGCTGTAAAACTTAAAGTAAAACGAGTACGAGATTGACGAACAATTTGTTCTGCCTTTGCAAGAGCATGATAAGGGTCAGTAACTCCATCTAAAGACATATCAGTGTTATAAGGTTGTTGGTTATCTTCTTCTAGATACAAATTATGAGTTGCAGAGAATTTAGTAGGCCAGCTTACAGAGTCCTCTTTAAAATCTTCGTGTTCATTAGAGAACCGAACTGTCGCTTGATTGTAGCGATCTGCTGCAGAAGGCCAAGCAAGCCCTACATCATCGCGAACAATATCGTCTTCAGTAAAGTACATTGATACAGGAACCAAGGCGTCTTGTTCAGTTGAATTTTGTGGGTATTCAAGCATAAGCTTGTATTTACCACTAGAAGACCAAACAAGTTCGGCCAGACCCATTGTGTTTAGAATACGTTCTACGTTATCTCTAATTTTATCTTCGGTATCAAGGGTAATATTGCACTCATAAAGGGGAATATCTCTGGAGGTAGCTGTGCCGTTAACCTTACCGCCAATAGCCTTGTCATTTGCAACGGTGGTATCACATACTTGAGCCGCATGATAAAATGATTCTAAATCAACTTCATTAACACTTAAACCACGACCAAAATCTTTATTCATAAGGTAATCAAGCAAACAGTATGCAGGGTTATTTGAATAAACGTAGTTAGTGTCAAGAGTATAGGTTGATCCTGATTTCGTAATTTTTCTAACTTTACGACCTTTTACAAGGAATTTAAGGTAAGGAATTCCATTGTAGTTGTAGTCGTCTCTATTTAGTTGAAAAATAGCAGTTACGTTTGCAGTTCCGCTAAAAAGATTTGAATCAGGAATACCAGATGTAGGATCTGCAACACCACCATTATTATAAATGTTAAACCTATGACTAAATTTAGCTTCACTGTCATTATAGCTAGTATCATTAACAACAATATGCTGAACACCCTCGATACCATCATGGCAAAGGGCATACTGCATGACTAGAATTTCGTTCTTAGAGCCATTATAAGAAGTACCTAAACCACTGCTTAAGCTTACGCTTGCTAAAGAAGTATTTGTGCTAAAACCATCTCTTACAAGATGTTTAGTTTCAATACCACCTATTGCTTGTTTACCATAAACCACAGGAACATGCGCAGCTTCACCGCGCACAGTAATTTCAAAGCCTTTGCGTTTATCCGCTTCGGCCTTCATCTTCGCTTCTTGTTTCTTCTGTTGACTGTACTGATAAGCAGTCGAGAAGATAAACATTGCAATTTGAAGTTCAATACCCATTAGATTTTACCCCACTTAAGGCTGACTTCGTTATCCGTATAAATCTCGTCAAAGGAAGTATCGTTAATGTTTCTTTGGTCCATACCGTCTTTAGATGTAATAAATGTGTTCACCATATCTAGATCAGACATTGGTGAAGTACCTTCGATAACAGCTAGCTTGGTTTCCCAGTCATTATTAATTGCAGGGCTGTCCACATAGCCTTTATACACATCGAGTATATGACTGTTTACAAGAGGGTTATCATTTGCATCTAAAAGGCCAACCATAACTTTGATATCTTTTCCTGTCACATTGTAACGGAATTCAGCTGCCATTTGATCAATTAAGTCAGCAATAACAATTCGATAAGCTTCCCTATCAACAACTGTTGAGAACTTTGGGGAATCAAATTCAAATAGGCCACCCCCTGCAGTATACACTTTATTATTGTGAGTAATGTCGTGCTTATAGCTAGTAAAGCGATAGGTTTGGCTAAAGTAAAGTTCAATCAGAAAGAAGAATCGAATGTCTCCACTGTCGATAACTGCTTGTACTTCGGGTGTAAATATTCTCATTACAGTGCCTCTACAAGATTAATAGTTCCAGCGTTAGACAAAACACCGTCTGTAAAAGTAATTCCCTGAGCGTTGTCAATGTCACGATAATAAGTAAGTACGCAGTTGTTTCCTGTCAGCAAAGATGTTGAAGTGTTAACATTCTTAGAGAGGGAAGGGTAAATGTGAATATACTTATCAGCAAGACCATCAAAGCTCACATCTTGACGGACAACATATATTTTGTCATGATTAGAAAATTTGATGAAAGCACCTTTAGGTAACAAACCATCTACGATCGCAGAATCAATATATACATATTCAGATCCCGCACCTGCGGCTGTAGCTACGAGAGGGCTTGTATTCATATTATGTCTTTTAGCAACAACAGGAAGTTGTGGCATAATCATAGTTTTAACATTGTCAAAGTCAACAACCGAAGCTACGAATAAATCATCAGCAGTGTCAAATTCGCCTTGAATGTTAAAAGAAAGTTCCCAACGTTGAACACCTTGTGAAGTACGCTGTTTACGAAGAGAAACAGTGTCTATATCAAACATAGGCTCATTGGAAGTAATTGTGAGTGGCGCTAAAATTTTAGCACCTTCATAGTAGTAAACCGCCATAATTAACTCCTTATCGGTCTAGCTAGGAGAATCAAACGCCTTTCTATAAAATTTATTTGACGTTTGTTGCTAACTCCTTCGTTGCACTCAGAGGTTGAGACCCACCAACCATCACTAGCTATCATAGCAGAGCCGTGTTCATATGCGATATCTCCAAACATGGGTCTTTTATTTGTGACAATTTCATAGCCACAATAGTTTGCAAATTCTTCAAGAGTATATCCTCTGCGCTTTAATTCTTTTAGAAATTCAACAGGAGAGTTATACTCTAGATCTTTTATATACTTGCACTTAGAGTTGCCTTTTCTTAAAAAAGCATCATAAGCTACTAGTAAAGCAAAACAGTCGTTATAACCACGGGTATAATTACTAGATTGTTTTGATCTCTTGTTTATTAATTGTGTAGCACTGTTAAGTGCTTTTTCAAGGATACCTCTGTTATACATGCCTGTCTCCTTCAGAGTGGCACAGAGAGCAGCAATTACGCTAGTTAATAGAGAACCCCTATGTAAAGCGTAATCACTGCTCCTGCCTATATTACACGTTCTCTCTGAGAAACATTTTAACCAAGTCGGCTACAATATCAGAACGTACAATATCATCTACTTCAAATTTAATTACAGGAAGATTAATTCCATTCTTATTTACCAGATAACAAAACTTAAGAAGATCCGCGCCATCTTTTACATCAGATTGTGCGGGATCCCCCATTAATACTAGTTTCGAATTCTCGCCAAGACGTGTGCTGATTGCTTTAAGTTCATCAAAATCAAGGTTTTGAGCCTCATCAACAAGAACTAAAGCATTTTTATAAGACCTACCGCGAATAGTTTCAATAGGTTGAATTTCAATTTCACCTTTAGCTAGCATATACTGAAACTTACCTTTTCCAAATGCTTGTTCCAAAACCTCCATCATCGGGAGTAGCCAAGGTGTCATCTTTTCTTGAATAGTTCCAGGAAAATGCCCAAGTGTTTTGCCTGTAGGAACATTGGCACGAGTAAGAACAATTTTACCGTAGCCGCCTTTTAGAAAAAGATGCGCTACTGTACCAGCACTGCAGTATGTTTTACCAGTACCAGCACAGCCAATAGTAACTGTAATCGGATTCATTTTGATAGCTTTAATCAAGTTATCCTGCTTAGTATTTTTAGGAATCACATGAAAAGCAACACGAGGAATATAAATGGATTCTTCGTTTTTAGTAGCGTAGCGAGATTTTCTTTTGGACATTCAGAGTTGTTCCTCTTAAATTTACCATTTACCTAGGGGGCAGGTAACAAATGGCATTTTTGTTTTAATTTTCATTAAACACCCGCATTGTTTGCAGGTTGGACCCATAGCAGCTTTTTTATCCAGCTCTGGGCATTCTTCACAAATTTTGTATTTATCTTTTGAGAATATAAACTTTTTCTTTTCAATCATATCCGTATCACATCTGGTAAAAGCCGTGTTGAATTATGCGACGTTCAGAAATATATGCTAGATATTTATCTAGTTTTTCTTCCCAGTCTTTATCAATATCAGGTTGGAATATTCCCGAACGGTAATCATTAAATGCCTTACATCCAAATTCAATAGGATTTGGTTCACTAAACAAGAAATGATTAATGTGAAAGAAAGACGACATAGCACGAGCCTGATACTTATCAATAGGTACAATTTTCTTACCCATAACAGAAGCGATCCATGCGGATTCACTCAGATGAGACGTGTAAACAATTTGTTCAACTCGTTCCATCAACTCATAAAGGTTATAGCCATCTCGAACAGCAAATTCTCCACCAAGACGCTCGTTTAGTTCAGAAACTTCTGATAGCTTAGTGATAGGATGCGCTTTCCAGAAAATTCCATTTTCCATGCCAGTAGAGGGGCCACCGAAGTCTGCAATATTTTCTAGTTGACCAATGCAAATATGTTTCTTAAGCTTGTTACCACCAGGAAGTACAACTAAACTAAAGATTTTATTAGGGATGATCTTAGTGCTTTTAATATTATACTTACTTGCTTGTTTATTATTAATTCTATCAACAGACCAATCATACCAATCATGATTTGCTTCAGATTCATCAGAGTACCAAGCATCAAGCATTTGTCGAGCAGAGTGTTCAGGCTGCAAAGGATGTACTGTTAAAAAACCTGCGTAACTTGTATAATTAAAAGTTTTAAAATATGGGTTTTCTAGAGCAGTAACATCATGTTCAACTTCTATGCCAAGCGTCTTTGTCTTCTCTTTTAGAGCTTCTACAATAGGCTCTAGCTTGGCTACATCGGGGTTTAGCTCTTTAGCATAGTCGCCCATGTGCTGTTTCAAATATTCCGTATCAAACATTTTATCTGTCATTATTAATCTAACCTTTCAAAAGGCTAGCCAGCCCCGAAGGGCTGACTCCTTTTTATCTTATTAAGTGTAAAAACTTGTTGTTCTGATAGTTGTACGACTTGTATTATATGTAGTCGTAGTAGTGTGCGACGTATTAAATACAGTAGTCGTGCTACGAGTTGTATTGTAAGTCGTTGTTGTACTGTTAGACGTACTATAAGTAGTAGTAGTTGTATGACTTGTACTATACGTAGTTGTATAAGTAGTTGTAGTCTGTTTACTTGTATTATAAGTAGTCGTTGTACTGTTAGACGTACTATAAGTAGTCGTAGTTTGACGAGTTGTATTATAAGTAGTCGTTGTACTATGAGACGTACTATACGCTGTCAAGAAAGTCGTAGTCGTCGTGTGACTTGTACTAAAAGTAGTCGTTGTACTATGGCTTGTATTATAAGCAGTAGTTGTGCTTCTACTTGTATTCCAAGTTGTAGTCGTGCTATGACTTGTCAAGTAAGTAGTCGTATAAGTCGTTGTTGTACTGCTACTTGTATTCCACGTAGTCGTTGTACTACGAGAAGTATTATACGTTGTTGTAGTACTTCTACTTGTATTCCACGTAGTCGTTGTACTATGAGAAGTATTATACGTTGTTGTGTAAGTAGTCGTTGTAGACTTACTTGTTGAATACGTTGTTGTAGTACTATGAGAGGTACTGTAAGTCGTTGTAGTAGACTTACTTGTTGAATACGTAGTAGTATACGTTGTAGTTGTACTGTGCGACGTATTATAAGTTGTCGTTGTACTCTTAGACGTATTATAAGTCGTTGTTGTAGACTTAGTTGTACTTTGAGACGTATCAAACGTAGTCGTTGTAGACTGAGACGTATTATAAGTTGTCGTTGTACTCTTAGACGTATTATAAGTCGTTGTTGTAGACTTAGTTGTACTTTGAGAAGTATTAAACGTAGTTGTTGTATTCCAGCTAGTATTATACGTTGTTGTCGTACTCTTAGTTGTGTTAAACGTTGTTGTAACGGTACCACTATAAGTTCGTTTTATGCTCCAATATTTTACTTTAAATCCAGGAACGTTTGCATACACCTGCCCGCCCGTGCAAACATAACAAGGAGGGCCAGCGATGCCTTCAAACATTAGCGTCTCTGCAATATATGTGTAAATACCAGCGACTCCACTTGTTATGTTACAAACGCTACTATTAGAGTACACCACCGTCTCATTCCAAAAAGCACTTGTCGAACAAGCATAACAACAGTAACTCTCAACACGCTGGAAGTAGTAACGGCTGCCCTGAGCATCATTATAAAATGGGCCTTCTGTCACAGTACTCGCAACACTTGAAGATGTACTAAACGTTGTTGTAGTAGACTTAGACGTACTTTGAGATTTTGTAATAGAGCTAGACGTACTCCAAGTAGTTGTATACGTTGTTGTAGTACTATGAGAAGTACTAAACGTTGTTGTAGTACTATGAGAGGTACTCCAAGTAGTCGTTGTAGACTTAGACGTACTCCAAGTAGTTGTATACGTTGTTGTAGTACTATGAGAAGTACTAAACGTTGTTGTCGTAGACTTACTTGTAGAATAGGTTGTCGTCGTTGTTTTACTAGTCGAATTACTCGTGTTAAACGTAGTTGTAGTACTATGAGACGTATTGTATGTTGTAGTCGTCGTATGGCTAGTATTATACGTTGTTGTAGTACTATGTGAAGTGCTTTTACTTGTTAAATACGTAGTAGTTGTAGTAACACTAGTTGCAAAAGTTGTAGTAGTTGAATGAGACGTACTAAAGGTAGTCGTAGTGGACTGACTTGTAGCAAATGTCGTAGTAGTACTATTGCTAGTGCTATTAGAAGTGTTATACGTTGTTGTTGTAGTTATACTAGTAGCAAACGTTGTAGTCGTACTGTTACTGGTAATATACGTTGTAGTCGTACTTCTAGAGGTATTATATGTTGTTGTCGTATCTCTAGTTGTCGAGTAATCAGTATTATATGTAGTAGTCGTAGTATGACTAGTTAAGAACGTTGTAGTAGTAGTATGAGACGTATTATAAGTAGTTGTTGTAGAATTACTAGTCGCAAAAGTTGTTGTTGTATTGTGACTTGTAATATTAGAAGTGTCATACGTAGTCGTAGTCGTGTGGCTAGTATTATACGTTGTTGTTGTCGAATGCGACGTCAAAAAAGTAGTAGTAGTAGCGTTAGACGTGGAGTACGTAGTGGTTGTACTATTTGATGTAGAGAAAACAGTTACTACAGAAGTGCCGAACTGCTTAATCCCATCTATGAGTCCAAAAATAATCATTGAGATCCTCCTTTGAGGTAGCCCCCGAAGGGGCCACCAAGAAATTAAGCGAAGTCACCAATGTAGTTCACAAGGACTTCAGTTGAGCTAATAATGATATAAGTCAAAGCTGATACCGTATTTGCGGTTGTTACCTGATTGATGGAAGCTCCACCAAGAGGTGTCTTAGCTTCAGACGGAAGTACAAAAGTACGACCACCAGACGCATCTTGACGAATAACAATAACACCAGATTTACCTACGTTTGTAGACAAGTTAGAGAAAGAGAGTGTAGTATTGCTTGTAATAGTTACATCAATAACTTCTTCACTATTCATATCCAATGTTGTTGCCGCAGACGATGCACCAACGCTATCTTTACCATACAGCGATGAGTTGACCCAAGCACTACCATTCCAACGCAGATAGTCTTTAGTTGCCTTAGACGTAACAGTAACGTTAGACAAACTATCAAGCGTATGATTATGAGTAGTGTCAGATTTAGTTCCAAGTTTAGTATCAACTTCACTTTCAGTATAGTAGCGGCCATCAAGGTTAACCGAGCCAACAGCAGTAATATGCCCAAAGCCATCAAGAGTAATGTCTTGGATTACAGTACCGTCAGAGTTGTTAACAGAAGCTTGCGTGGAAGTGTCTGCGTGAGACAAACCAGAAGCATCTTGAACCAAACCACTACCTGCCGCAACACTAAAGGTTGTGCCAGAAAGAGCAATACCATTACCTGCACTGTAAGTAGTATCAGTACCAGAGATAGTAATAGCGTTACCAGAGTTGCTTACAGAAATAGAGCCAGAACCCGCAAAGCTTACAGTTTCACCAGAACTAATTACTTGGGTGTCTGTAGCAGAGAAAGACCAGCTAACATAGTTATCGTAAGTAGGTACACCTGTCAACTGAGACCAACCAATGCTCAAAGCACCTTGGTGTTGAGTGACATTAGACTGAGCAATACGCGCATCTGCAAAAGTGCCAGAAGTAACATCCGCAGCAGCATGTGTATGTACTGCAGCAGCAATACCTGCTTCAGCAAGGGTGTTGTTGACCCACTTAGCACCATCCCACTTCAGAAGTTCGCCAGAACCAATACTTGTGATTGTTACATCAGCAATATCACCTACAGAGTTGATCTGAGGAATATCTGCATTGACCCAAGCCGAACCGCTCCACTTAAGGAACTGATCTGCTGTAGCCGAAGTAATAGTTACATCACCAATATCGTCCAGAGTATTAATCTGTGGAATATCAGCGTTAACCCATACACTACCATTGTACTTCAAGAACTGTTCTGCAACAGGACTTGTGAGAGTAACGTCTTCAAGACGCCACAGATCATCATACAACGGTTGTTTAGGCTGTACGTAAATAGAACCGTTAGAGCCATCTGCAGTAACAACTGTACCCATGTGAATGACATGCACAGCATCAGGTTTAACAGTAGTTAAGCCACCTGCAGTAGAACTCAAGTACAGTTCATCGCCTTCAGTGTAACCAGAAGTATTTAAGCCACGTACAATACCCATTACAGTCATGTAACCTGCAGAGCCATTAGCAATAGTCTCTGTAGCCAAACCAAGAGTAGTATGTCCATGATCTTCTACATTAGTATCAGCAAGAACAACCGAAGGAAGACCCCCTGTTGCACCTGTAATAGCCAACGCAGAACCGTTAGGAATGCTTGCACCAGTACCGTTATAAACACGAATAACTTGCTCTTGACCAATCTGAAGTGTAGCATTGCCACCTTTCAAACCAAGATCAAGTGTACCGTCAGTATCGTTCCAGACAAGACGTCCAACACCACCTGCTAGAGAGTGGGTTGTTGTAAAGTCAATACCTGTAATGTCAAACTGATTATCACTACCGCGTTGCACAAGAGTACTTGCTACGTCAGTTGTAGAACCTTGGAAGCTATCAAGCTGCTCAAGAGCCGCCTGAACATTAGCATCTGTACCAAACAAGAAACCACTAAAGTTACTTGTATCGACAGAAACAGAAGCAGCTGTAGAGGTTGTAGCCAAAGTAGACAGCGGAACAGGAATCGTAGTACGAGCAGGGGTTGCACCACCAAACTCAATATCATACGTTGGGTCTGAAGTAGTCTTCTGATTAGCAAACCACTTAATTACTAAACGACAAGTTTCTGTAAAGGCAGTACCACCAGACATAATAGCTGTTGCTGAGTATGTCGAGTAAGTAGCGGAGTTTACAGGATCGGTCTCACTAGAGGTTGCCAAGAGTGTTTCAACACCGCTATCTGCACGATGATACAGTTCATAGTAGAAAGAAGCTGTACCTGTACCCGCAGTACGGCGTACACGAGCAACCGTAGAGGTAACAACAACACCAGGATCGCCTGTCAAGATACCTGATACACTTGCTACAGAAGCAACAAGAACACCTGTGCCATTGATAGACCCTGTGCTTACGTTTGCAGCAGTATTATAGTCAGTATCAGTTGTGCTTGTAACACCTTTATAGTAGTTTGTAATATCCGAAGCAGTAGTTGTTGGGTAAACAACAAGGTTAGCGTTAAGTGCAGTAACATCGACTTTACCACTATCTAGCTCATCCAAAGCTGCTTTAACAGTAGAAGATTCTAGAGTAGAATCAGTATTGTCATAGGATACATCTGCTGCACGAACATGATCACCTTCCCAAGTTAAACCAGTCCAACGAAGATAGTCGTTAGTTGCTTTACCTGTTTCAGTAACGTTAGTCAAGTTGTCCAGAGACATATTCGAAGACACTGTGATGTTAGCATCAGCAGAACCATCAAACGAAGCTGTACCAGTAACAACACCCGAAAGTGTAATGTCACGAGCCGTTGTCAACTGAGCAATGCTTGTAGGCTTGTTAGTTGCATTGTTATAGTCAAGGTAGTAAGAACCTTGTTGACCATCAAGCAAGTCTGCATCTAGCCCAGAAGCAGCACCATCAACAGTCTTAATAGCTGTCAATATCTCTGCTGGAGTTTGATCTCCAGTAGCACCTGCTTCAATACCTGCAAGTTTAGTCTTCTCAGCATCTGTGTAAGCATTAGTGTTAGCTTCTGCCTCGTACAAAGATTTAATTTCCGCACCAGTTTGGTCAGCAGTCGCGTTAGCTTCAATACCTGCCAATTTAGATTGTTCTGCATCGGTATAGGCATTAGTGTTAGCATTAGACTCGTAAAGAGACTTGATCTCTGTAGCGGTTTGGTCACCTGTAGCACCCGCTTCAATATTTTGAAGTTTGCTCAAGAGAGCATCAGTAAAGGCATTAGTGTCTGCTTGCTGTTCATACAGAGTCTTAATCTCTTGACCTGTCTGATCACCCGTAGCTCCTGCTTCGATACCTGCCAACTTAGCTTTTTCAGCGTCAGTATAAGCGTTAGTATCTGCATTCGACTCATAAGAAGTCTTAATAGACGCAGCATCAAGATCTTTGTTGACAATAGTCCAGTCAGCAGCAGTGCTAGGATCGTCTACTTCTGCGATAAGAACATCACCAACTTCAACAGCGATAGTGAAGAAATTACCTGCAACAGTAACAGTATACATGTCACCTGTAGTTACGCCGACAGGAGATAGGTCCAAATCGGGAGTATTTGTAGCTGCATCATAGCTACCTTTATACTCTACGCTAGAAGCAACTCGTGCATCTACATAAGCTTTAACAGACTGTTGTGTAGGTACTTTAGTATCCAGATTAGACACCATGTCGTCTTCATCAATAACCCAACCATTACCCGCAACAGACGTATAAGACGTCATTACGGCACCAGACAAGGATACGCTATCAAAGTCTGTTTGATCAGCAAAATTTTCAATATTAGACAGTTTATTGCGTTCTAGCTGTGTAAACCATTTGTTATTTTGAAGATTATCAGAGATGTCATCAGTCTCTAGAATGATATCACCAGTATGGTTGTTAACAGAAGTAACAACGTTAACTTGAGCGCCTTCTTCAATACCTGCGAGTTTAGACTTCTCAGAGTCAGTATAAGCATTAGTATCAAGTTCACCCTCATAGAGAGCTTTAATCTCTGCTCCTGTTTGATCTGCGGTTGCTTCAGACTCAATACCTGCTAGTTTAGACTTTTCAGCATCCGTAAAGGCATTTGTGTTTAATTCTGCTTCATAAAGTGCTTTAATCTCTGCACCTGTTTGATCAGCAGTCGCTCCAGATTCAATACCAGAAAGCTTAGACTTCTCAGAATCAGTGAAGGCATTCGTATCAACATTAGCTTCGTAAGCCGCTTTAATTTCTGCCGAAGTCATATCAGCAGTTGCACCTTCTTCGATGTTAGACAATTTAGTCTTTTCATCGTCAGTGAAAGCATTAGTGTTAGCTTCATTTTCGTACAGAGCTTTAATCTCAGCACCAGTTTGATCTGCAGTAGCACCGTCTTCAACACTATTAAGTTTACTTAGCAGTGTGTTAGTAAAGGTTGCGTTAACACCTGTCAGGAAAGAGTTGTATGCTTGTACGTTAACACCAATATCTGCATCTTTTAGAATAGTCGCATCAGCAGGTTCCGCACCAATAGTAGTACGCATAGTAGCTGCATCTAGATCATTCAGCAGTGTACGTGCAAAAGGAGTTACTGTCATCGATGACCAAGTATTTGCACCTGTAGTATAAAGTACTTTGTCAGCAGTAACAGGGACATTAGCCATGCTATTAAGAGAAGCAGTGTAGCCTTGAACAGTTACACCAATATCAGTATCTTCAACAAGACCCAAGTTATCAGGGCTTGTGTTAGCAAAAGCATCAATACCATTCCAAGCGATAAGTTGACGATCGGAAAGCGCACCAAGATGAACATTCGACAAGTCACCTAGATCATGTGTATGAGTATCTAGTGAATAAGACTTGAGATCGCTAATTTGAGCTTCTGTAATGGTTAGCGCATTTTCATGAGCAGTAACAGCAGCTTCGGTTACTTGTGTAACAACGTCAGTATTCTTTACATAGTTAAGGTCATTAACCAAGTCAGAAATGTTATCACCAGGTTGTACAGCAGTGTTTGCTAGAATACCTTGAGCAGCCGTTGCATAGTCGCTGTCACGGAAGTCAGTAATTTGAGACTTAGTGTGAGTATGCGAAAGAGCAGCTTTACCGTCAAGAGCTGTTTGAAGACCTGTAATATCGGCTACGTTCAGCCTACGAGAAATCCACTTCTGAGATACAGCATCATAAGTAATAACAAACGAGGTTGTCTTAGCAGAGATGTTAACGTCAGAAAGATCATTAAGCAAGTGTGTGTGAGTATTATCTGACTTATTCGCCAAAGAAGCTTGAGTACTTGCATTAAGGGCTTGGAGTTCTGCATCAGAAGCAAAAGTAAGGTTAAGGTTAATATTTTCCCACTGTGAGTTAGAGGCGTTCCAAGCAATAAAGTCACCGTCTTGCGGGTTATAAATTCTTACATCATTAAGTTCATAAAGCTCAAAACCAGGCTGAACTTGAACATAGATAGATCCTTCTATAGCATCTTGTTTAACAACATAACCGATCATAGTACGTGCAGCAGGAGTTTGTGGCTCTACACCAACAAGATTACCGTCTACACCAAGCCATACCCTAGTACCCGCTACATAAGCAGAGGTATCAACATACTCTACGATACCGTGAGTACAAACATAGCCTTTATGAAATACTGGACCTTCTGCGGCAGGAATGTCGTACATAACAACACCCAAGACAGCAGTCGATGTACCCACTTGATTGTTACTTGCTTTAGCAACAGTTGGGAAATTTTCACTATCACCGATATAAGAGCCTTCAACATACACAACAGTACCTTGAGGAAGAGCCTCATAGGGGTTGTATACAACAGCTACTTGTTGTTGGTTAACATAAGTATGCTTACCATCATCGGTCAAGCCCATGATCATAGCATTACGCTCAGAAGACCAACCTAGTTCACCTTCTTTAACAACATCATGGAATTCAATGTTAGATGCTTCTAGCTTAAAAGCATTAGCACGGATATAACCGTCTTCAGTACGTTGTACAAGACTGCTAGGAATAGTACCGTCTTGATAAGCCTCTACAGTAAAGTCATAAGAGCCTTCATCGTTAGCAGCAACATTAATCAGGTAGTTGTTACCTGTAGTAATAAGATCGCCAATAGCATCTGTAGAGGCTTGTGCAACGATAGTGTCAATAGAACCAAGTTGTTCTGTTTTAATTACATCACCAGCCGAGTTAGAAATCTCAGCAACAAGTTCGTTATTTTCGTCAATATAGACGCTACTGATGCTATCACCTTTAGCGCCCTGACCGCCAGTGCGAGAAAGAGAAATAGAGAAGGTGTTAGAATCAGGAGTAATTTTATAAGTAGTCATAGTTACCCCCTATTATTCTTCTGTAGGACTGTAAAGGATCTCAATGAGACCACGGAAAGGTTTCCATACTTGACGTGCGTCACCAACACCTGTATCTACCACTTCCAGATCTAGCCAAGCATACACAGGTGCGTTGGGAGTCGGTTTAGTAGCATAGTTAGCAATCAATAGTTCAGGGATTACGATGTCAAATTTGTTATCTGCAGGATCTGAATCCAGAATAGGTAGTTCAGCAGGTTCTAGAGCAGTACGTTGTGTAGGCAGTTCATTGTTAGAGCTGCTAACACCTGTCATGTCTGCTTCAGCGGCTTTAGCTGTAATTTGATAACCACTAAGGTTAGTTAGCCAGCTAAGTACCATTTCAAGTTTAATTTGTTCACCATGAACAACGGATACCAATACGGAACCATTGTCTTTGATTAGATCTTTAGATCTAGAGTTAATTCGAGTTCTTGCCATTTTCTCCTCCTGCCGATCCTCAGATGGGCATGTTAAGGTTTCTTAATGAAGTAGGCGCACGCCCCTTCAGCGATATAGTGTGTGGTTAACTCAAACTTTTCTGATAATTTCTTTTCCCACCATTCTGCGGGTTCAATAATAAGATGTGCATTACGACCATCTGGTAGATCTTGGAAAGCAGGGACAGTGCTAATGAGGAAATAACCACCTACCCTCATTAACAAAGCCAAGTGAGCAAGAACGTCATCAAGACACTCAGGCTCGATATGCTCAAGTACATCTACACAGACTACATAATCATGTGTTTCAGGCAATTCATCTTTACCTTCAATTCCAGGATCATACTCAGAGACCTTAAATCTCGATTTAAAACGATCTGAATCGATTGATTTCTTAAATACACCTGCACCACAACCATAGTCTAGCATGTTAGTTACACCAAGTCCAGTAGCATGAGCTGCAATGATGTTAGCTTTACTAGCGACACCGCCACCCCATGTTTGGCCTTTGTGTTTTTGTTTTAATTGATCTTTATACTCTTTTGTATACAGCATTTTAGAAGTTAAATCCTTTTGTGACAACCTTAGAACCTGCTCTAATAGGATACAGATATTCAACGGCATACCGAAGGGCATCAGTCCAGTGTTCAACACCTTCCTTTTTGTCAATAGTAGCGGAGTTAGGATTGCTCTCAACCCACTGAGTTCGTTCTATAGATTTAATTGTATTAACGCATTTTGGATGAATATACATATCTACATCACCTGCAGCATTCTTAAACTTCTTGTTTACAGCAGCTACCGAATCAATAATCGGAGGCGCTTTAGAGTGCGCTCTAGTAGCAATATTATAAGACTGTAGAATACTGAAGTCTGTAACACCGACAGCAGCAGAACTCTTACGGGCTTTACCTGCAGGGTCAGGATACGCAATGATCTTATGATTCCTAAAGCGCGTAGCCAAAGCAGCAGCAAGAGTTTCTGTGTCAGGGTGTCCCTGCATTTCGTCT
>Ga0208172_1000105_pt1 | contig 32140 bp, 25 predicted proteins | sample Colrivmet1552A02_FD_187657 | JGI IMG/M metagenome (GOLD analysis project Ga0208172, IMG submission 187657) | Estuarine microbial communities from the Columbia River estuary - metaG 1552A-02 (SPAdes) (version 2) | ecosystem: Environmental > Aquatic > Marine > Intertidal zone > Estuary | place... | reverse complement strand
CACTTATGCCTGCTGTTTCTGTTTATATTTTTCAAGAAGCTGATCAAATCTCAATGACTGGAACTCTGGAAGAAGAACAACAACAAGAAGAAAAAAAAGAAGAAAATAAAAAAGAATGGATCTGCTTTTATATATTGATTAACCCTACTACAATAACCGCTGCTTCATTGACCCATAGTTCAGTAGTGAAAAAAACCTATAATAGCCCTGCAAATATAGTTGTGCTTCCCCCTCCAGAGCTAGTATAATACCTCCACAATAACAACTAAACTATTTACTTTTTTTACACCCTATCCCATTAAGGAAATGGGGGTATGTATTATAAAACAACAACAACTTATGTTTAAAAATATCAAACAAGACATACCTGCGAGTATTGTCGTATTCTTCGTTGCGCTCCCACTTTGTTTGGGTATTGCGCTGGCGAGTGGAGCCCCACTTTTTTCAGGTCTTATCGCTGGAATTGTAGGGGGAATCTTAGTGGGATTCTTAAGCGGCTCAGAAATTGGGGTTTCAGGTCCAGCAGCTGGACTAGCTGCCATAGTACTTACAGCAATTGGCACCCTAGGAGGCTTTGAGAATTTCTTATTAGCCGTTGTACTCGGTGGCGCCATTCAAATTGTCTTTGGCTTATTAAAAGCTGGAGTGATCGGGTATTACTTTCCTTCTTCTGTGATTAAAGGAATGCTTACTGGAATAGGAATCATTATCATCCTAAAGCAAATTCCACACTTCTTTGGTTATGACGCAGATCCAGAAGGTGATTTTGCTTTCATGCAAATAGACGGGCAAAACACTTTTTCTGAAATATTAGTACCCTTAAACGGTATTCAGACAGGTCCAACAATTGTCGCTGTAATAGGTTTAGGCGTTTTACTTCTTTGGGATAAAATACTCTCTAAAAAAGGAAAAATATTCACCCTAATACAAGGCCCTTTAGTGGCGGTAGTCATTGGTATTATTTACTTTGTTGTAACCAAAGACAATCAGGCGTTATCTATTAATGCCAGTCATTTGGTTCAAGTACCTGTACCAGAAGATTTGGCCTCATTTAAAGCCCAATTTACAAGCCCTAATTTTTCTGGCATTGGAAACCCAGAGGTTTGGGTAGTGGCATTTACTATTGCTTTAGTAGCCAGTTTAGAAACCTTACTGTGTGTAGAGGCCACTGACAAATTAGATCCAGATAAAAGGGTTACCCCAACCAATCGTGAATTATTGGCTCAGGGTGCTGGAAATATGTTTTCTGGGCTTATTGGGGGGCTTCCTGTAACACAGGTCATTGTAAGGAGTTCTGCCAATATTCAATCTGGTGGTAAGAGTAAATTAGCGGCAATTTTACATGGCTTTTTATTGCTTATATCGGTAATGATCATTCCTAAATTACTCAATATGATCCCCCTATCTGTATTGGCTTCCATATTATTCATCGTAGGGTACAAGCTAGCAAAACCCGCATTATTTAAAAAAATGTACCTTTTAGGATGGAATCAATTTGTGCCATTTATAGTGACTGTAATGGGTATTATTTTTACAGATTTACTCATTGGAATTGCTTTGGGCCTCGCCGTAGGTATTGTGGTTGTTTTGGTTAAAAGTTTTCAAAACTCTCACTTTTTGCACATTGAAGACAACAGCAATGGAAAACATAAAATCAAAATGACTTTGGCAGAAGAAGTTACCTTCTTTAACAAAGGGGCCATTTTAAAAGAATTGGACCAACTGCCTCCAAACAGCCACCTAGAATTAGACGTCAGGAAGACCCGTTTCCTAGATTATGATATTATTGAAATCTTAGAAGACTTTACGGAAAAAGCTGTTCTGAGAAATATAGATATTACATTGGTTTCAGAAAGCGAAACAGTATCTAACCCACAGAGTTTTGTTGCATTTTTTAACCTAAGCCCCAAAAAGGCATAACTAAAACACATCCTATGAAACTAGATAAAGTATTTAAAAATAATGAGGCTTGGATTAAAGACAAACTCAGCACAGATGAGCGCTATTTTGAGGAATTGGGTAAAGGACAAAGTCCAGAATTACTCTACATAGGTTGTTCAGACAGTCGTGTCACTGCAGAAGACCTTATGGGCTTAGGCCCAGGGGAAGTTTTTGTGCACAGAAATATTGCCAATATGGTGATTAGTATTGACCTCAACGTCATGTCGGTTGTCAATTACGCTGTAGACCATTTAAAAGTAAACCACGTAGTGGTTTGTGGCCATTATGCTTGTGGCGGGGTCAAAGCAGCCATGCAATCTGCAGACCTAGGAATTTTAAATCCATGGCTCAGAAATATAAGAGATGTGTACAGAATTCACAGAAATGAACTAGAAGCTATAACAGATGAAGACAAGCGATACGATCGTTTGGTAGAACTCAATGTACAGGAGCAGTGTGTGAACTTGATCAAGACAGCTGCAGTACAAAAAGCAGCTAGAGATAGAGGTTTAAAAGTACACGGATGGGTATTTGACGTTCATACAGGAAAGCTCATAGACCTCAAAATAGACTTTGAGGGAATTTTAAAGAACATCATGGAAATATACCATTTAGATTAAACAAAAAAACTGCGTGTTGTATTAATAGCCATCGCTTTGCGATGGCTATTTTTTTTATTGTCTTGAATACCACAAGGGTTTTCAAAAATAAAACCCATTTGATTGGCTAGAAAATCTTAAATTTGTCCCTTAATCTTAAGCGCCTAAAAAGCCTGAAGAAATAGTACATGATAGACCAATTAGAAAAATACATAGAAAGGGTAAAAGCGTTTGAATCAAAAGATCCAGGGGCTATTGAAGCATTTAGAATAGAGTTCTTGGGGAAAAAAGGGGTCTTGACAGACCTTTTTACAGCCTTCAAATCTGTTCCAAACGAAGAAAAAAAAGTGTTTGGTCAAAAGCTCAATGAATTAAAAATTGCTGCTACAGAAAAGATCAGTACCCTTAAAGAAGCTATAGAGGAAACAGCTACTGTCTCAGGTCTGTACGGAGACTTAACCAGGCCTGGAAGCCCCCTTGAAATAGGTTCTAGACACCCAATTTCTATTGTAAAGAATCAAATAATTGATATTTTTTCTCGTATTGGATTTAATGTGTCTGAAGGTCCAGAAATGGAAGATGATTGGCATAATTTCACTGCCTTAAACCTGCCCGAATACCATCCAGCAAGAGACATGCAGGACACCTTTTTCATTCAAACAGATCCAGATATTCTCCTTAGAACACACACTTCTTCTGTTCAGGTACGGTATATGGAAAACAATAAACCTCCTATTAGAACAATCTCTCCAGGAAGGGTCTTTAGAAATGAAGCCATCTCTGCCAGATCCCACTGTTTCTTTCATCAGGTAGAGGGCTTGTATATAGACAAAGACGTCTCTTTTGCAGACTTAAAGCAAACCTTACAATACTTTACAGAATCCTTATTTGGCAAATCTAAAATTAGGCTCAGACCCTCTTACTTTCCTTTTACTGAACCCAGTGCAGAGGTTGACGTTTATTGGGGTTTAGAGACAGAAACAGATTATAAAATGACCAAAGGAACCGGTTGGCTAGAAATTATGGGCTGTGGAATGGTAGATCCTAATGTACTTAAAAACTGTGGGATTGATCCAGAAGAGTATTCTGGTTTTGCCTTTGGAATGGGGATAGACAGAATTGCCTTATTACTACACCAAATATCTGACATTAGATTACTCAGTGAAAATGACATTCGTTTTCTCTCCCAATTCAAGGGTAGTTTTTAAAGTAAAAAACTATTCGCCCCAATCCTTAAAAGGAAATTGGCTTAGAGATGCATTGTAATATTTCTTGTCACCTGTAACCTCTGCGCCCAACCAAGCTGGTTTTTCAAAAACCTGATCGGAATCAGACAATTCTACCTCTGCTATTATAAGGCCTAGATTGCGTCCATAAAAAACATCTACCTCAAAATGGATTGTTCCTATTGGGACCACATATCTGGTCTTTTCTATAGTACCTGGCAAACAAAGTTTAAACAGTGCTTCTGCAGCTTCTTTTGATAAAGTGTTTTCCCATTCAAATCTAGAAATACCGCCATCTGTAGAAATACCTTTAACGGTTATAAATCCAAGGTGCTCCTCTACCCTAATACGAACTGTTCTGTTGGGATCTGTAGACAAAAAACCCTGCTTAATAGTTCTACTAGTCACAGCTTCATTTTCAAACCTATGGTCTTTAACTAAAAATTTACGTTCTATTTCAATCATGGAATGTGGTATAAAAAAGGGCCTATCTAAAGCTCATAAAACACAGAAGACAAATAGCTAAAAAAGCATTAATTAAATAAAAAAACGCTTAAAATGCGCTATATAGAGCTAAAAAGATTGAAAAATGATTAATAATTGGCTATTTCTATCAGTTTAGATGAGGTGACTTTTCTCGCATCATAAGGCGTATTGGCCAACCATATCATGGCTTTTGATATGTCTGCAGCTTGAATGGGCTTGTATTCTTTTAAAGGTCCCTTCCAAATAAAAAACAAGGCCCGCATAAGTCCTTTCCCAATAAGTTCTACCAAACGAAATTCTTTTCTTTCACCCAAAATAACGGAGGGCTGTACAAAGTGAATCTTTGGAAGATCCAATGCTTCTAATTCATCCTCCATTTCTCCCTTCATCTGGCTATAAAAATTCTTAGAATGAGCATTTGCTCCTAAAGAAGACACCACAACTACCGCCTCAAAACGAGCCTCTTTAGCTTGTGAGCAAGCCAATAAAGGTAGCGCAACATCTACTTTTTTATAGTCCTCTATCTTTGGTGTTTTGGCTTTTGTACTGCCCAAACAACAATACAAATGGTCTCCATTAATAGGGTGCTCCTTAAGGCCTTTTTCAAGGTCCGCATAAAGGGTTTCCTTAATCTTATAATGATCAAAATCTAAAGGATTCCTCCCTATAATATGTATTTGTTCATACCTGTAATCTTGTAAAAGTTGTAAGACCAATAATTTTCCTACTACTCCTGTAGCCCCAAGTACTACTGCTGTTTTTCCCATTTGAACCATTAGGTAAATATACGCTTTTGTTCGCAGATGTTGTTGGAATCTATATCTTTGAAAAAAGCAGTTTAATGTCTCTGGAGCCACCGTTTAGAAAAATTATACATGTAGACATGGACGCCTTCTTCGCTTCCGTTGAACAACTGGACCAACCCGAGCTAAGGGGCGTTCCACTGGCCGTTGGAGGCGGAGGCAAAAGAGGGGTCGTTGCAGCCGCTTCATATGAGGCTAGGGCATTTGGAGTACGTTCTGCCATGTCAGGAATAATAGCCTCTAGGCTGTGTCCCCAGCTTATCTTTGTCCCCCCAAGATTTGAGCGCTACAAAGAAGTGTCCGCACAAATAAGCACTATTTTTCGCCAACACACAGACCTGGTTGAGCCCCTATCCTTAGATGAAGCTTACTTAGATGTCACCCACCATAAAAAAGGAAACCCCTCTGCAAGCCTTATTGCTTCTGAAATTAGAAAGGAGATTTTAAAGCTTACTGGGCTACATGCCTCTGCCGGAATCTCCATCAATAAATTTGTAGCAAAAATTGCCAGTGACATTAATAAACCCAACGGACAAAAGACCATTCCTCCAGAAGAGGTCCTTTCTTTTCTGGAAAATTTAGACATTAGAAAATTCTTTGGGATTGGCAAAGTGACCGCAGATAAAATGTATGGATTGGGCATTTTTACCGGAGCAGACTTAAAATTAAAATCAGAAGACTTTCTTGAGACCCATTTTGGAAAAAGTGGACGTTATTTTTATCGTGCTGTAAGGGGCGTGCACCACAGTGAAGTAAGCCCAGAGCGAATTCAAAAGTCTGTTGGCGCAGAGCGAACTTTTAATGAAAACATAAGCAGTGAAGTGTTTTTAGAAGGTAAAATAATCGCTTTAGCAGAAGAACTTTCTAAAAGGTTGGGGCGCAGTAAGCTTTCTGGAAAAACAATCACTTTAAAACTAAAATATGCAGACTTTAATACCCAAACTAGGTCCAAGACACTGCCTTATTTTATAGTAAACAAAGATTTGATTATAGCAGCAGCTACAGAATTACTGTATCAAGAGGTATTGAGTAATTCTGTGCGTTTGCTGGGGATCTCTATGGGAAAACTCAACAATGAAAAAAAAGAAGCAATTAAAGGACCGCCTGTGAGTGTTCAATTAAATATTGATTTCTAAAGCTGCTGCCTGTTGCTCCCTTAACAAAAAAAGTCCCTTGAATGTGATTCAAGGGACTTTTTAATGACTCAATAGGGCTATTACTATATAGAAGAAACCCTTAGGGTATTGACCATACCTCTTTCCTTTATAGGCATAGAAGCTAAGTTAATGATGGTGTCGCCTTCTGAAACATAGCCGGCCTTTTTAGCCATTTCATTTAAATCTAAAATGGTCTGGTCGGTAGAAACCATGCTGTCATAATAAAAAGCTTGAACCCCCCACAACAAATTCAACTGTGTTAAAATACGTTTGTTAGAGGTAAATACTAAAATATGTGCAGACGGTCTCCAAGCAGAAATCTGATACGCAGTATAACCACTGTTTGTAAGTGTTGAGATAGCAGCAGTGTTCATTTCATTGGCCATAATAGCCGCATGGTAACAAACAGACTTAGTCACATATCTCCTACTTAAATTTACTGGCGGCGTTAACGGCACTCGAATGAGTTCAGAATGCTCTACTGCACGAAGAATGCTGCTCATTTTTTCAATCACTTGAACAGGATATTGTCCTACAGAGGTCTCTCCTGAAAGCATTACTGCGTCTGCACCATCCATAACGGAATTGGCTACATCATTTACCTCTGCTCTAGTTGGCGTAAGACTGTCTATCATAGTCTCCATCATCTGAGTAGCAATAATAATAGGCTTACGTGCCTGTTTGGCTTTAAGGACCAATTGCTTTTGAATGAGTGGTACTTCCTCTGCAGGAATTTCTACCCCTAAATCTCCTCTAGCCACCATTAAGGCGTCTGTATATTCAATGATTTCGTCAATGTTATCAATGGCCTCAGGCTTTTCAATCTTAGAAACTATCGGAATTTTCAAATCCGTATGCTTGGCAATTAATTCCTGTAAATCTTTTAAATCTTGGCTAAAACGCACAAAAGATAAAGCGATCCAATCTACCTTCTCTCCTATGGCAAAAATGGCATCTTCTATATCCTTTTCCGTTAATGCTGGAAGGGAAATTTTAGTGTTTGGTAAGTTTACCCCTTTTTTAGATTTTAAAGGACCCCCTTGAACTACTTTAGTAACCACCTCATCTTTGCCGTTGGTACTCACTACCTCAAATAGCAATTTACCGTCGTCTAACAAGACTTTCTCGCCCACTTTTACGTCCTGAGGAAAACTGTCATAAGTCATATAAGCCCTAGTGGCTGTTCCAACAAATGGCGCTCCTGTAGCAAAAGTCACTTGATCTCCTGGGGATACTACAATACCCTCTTCCATAACCCCTACACGAAGTTTAGGGCCCTGTAAATCTGCTAGAATAGACGTGTAAACACCCAATTCATCATTGAGTTCTCGGATCATTTTAATTCGGGCACTCACATCAGAATAATCTGCGTGAGAAAAGTTAATTCTAAACACATTTACCCCTGCAAGAATCATATCCCTAAGGACAGACTTAGTACTGGTTGCAGGGCCTAAAGTGGCTACTATTTTTGTTTTTTTTGCGCTTGGCATATTAAAAAATTAAGTTATTTTTTGACTTTAATTGGCTTTGGTCCACAGTAAATGCAGTAACTATCACGGGCAACTGCTTTAATTTAATGACCAGTTCTTTTATATTTAAAAATCCTTGTTCTTCTATTTTTAGAAAAAAATCAACCCCTTTGTATTCTGGAATGAGGCACTGCTTTTTTTCTAAGGCGGCATTAGTAAAAAGATCTTGGGTGGCTAGATGTTGCAAACTCAAGTGTTTGTTAGACAAAAGTGTCCAATACGAATCTGAGCTTATGTCATGCCAATCAAACACAGAAAACGTCGCATCTGTATTGAGGTCTAGGTCTCTTTTATGTCTTTTAAATTTTGTCTTTAGATGTTTGTTCAACCAATAAGCCACTGCGAAATCATCCAATGAAGTGTGCAGTGCTATGAGTACATATTCAGACTCATAAAAATCCATTGAAATTTTATGGAGTGCCGTCATATTAAAAATCTAAACAGACAAATATAGATAATCTCCCTTTTCTACAAGCAGACTGGCATGTCTAATCTGATTAAAAAAATTACGAAAACGTTTGCAGTCACCTTTTTAAGCGTCTATTTTTTCTTGAAGGGCAAAAAAGGCTCTTTTTGCCGCCTGCTCCTCTGCCTTTTTCTTGGAAGGTCCACGGCCTTTTGAAATAACCTTTTTATTTATAGCCAGCCGTACAGAAAAATGCTTGATCGGATCATTCCCGCTGTCTTCAAAAATTTGAAAATTAAAGGTCTTTTTTTCTTTTTGACACCATTCTATCAATAGACTTTTATAAGAGGTTACCTTGCCTTCAAGTTTGGCTAGGTCTACATGGGGTTCAATAATTTTAAGGTAAATAAAGTTTTCACAGTATTTATAGCCCCTGTCTAAATAAATAGCCCCTACCAAAGCCTCGAAAACATTGCCGTGAACATTGTCTCCAAAATGGTCTTTATGCACTTTGCTGTCTACAAATGACAGTAAATTAAGTTCTTTACCCAGTTCATTTAAATGTTCTCTACTGACAATCTTAGAACGCATTTTTGTGAGATAACCCTCGTCTGCTGCAGGGACTTCGTTGTAGATATATTTAGAAATAATAGCCCCCAACATAGCGTCTCCTAAAAACTCTAGGCGTTCATAATTTAATGGGTTTCCTTGGGGATCTTTCAAGTGAAGAGACCGGTGAATAAAGGCTTTTTTATAAATAGATAAGTTCTTGGGTTTAAAACCGAGTATATTTCGCATCCCTGTAAAAAAATTCCCATCCTCTTTGGAATGGGAATTGAATATAAAGGGGCGTAATCCCATATTAAGCTTTAAATTTTTTAAACAGTACACAGGCATTGTGCCCACCAAAACCAAAGGTATTACTCATGGCTACATTTACTTCTCTGGCTTGCGCTTTATTCAGCGTAAGATTTAGGCTTGGATCAATATTAGGATCTGCGGTAGTGTGGTTAATCGTTGGAGGAACCAAACTGTATTTCATAGCCAAAATAGACGCAATAGCTTCTATGGCTCCAGCCGCACCTAACAAGTGACCTGTCATAGATTTGGTGGAGTTAATATTAATACTCGCTGCATGGCTTCCAAACACTTTGCTAATGGCTTTTAATTCTGCCACATCTCCAAGTGGTGTAGAAGTCCCATGAGTATTTATAGCGTCTACTTGGTCAGGAGTCATTCCTGCATCTTTTAAACAGTTTTCCATAACACGAACCACGCCTATTCCTTCCGGATGTGGTGCAGTCATATGGTGCGCGTCTGAGGTCATTCCACCACCCATTACTTCACAGTAAATCTGAGCACCCCTAGCGACAGCGTGTTCGTATTCTTCCAAGATTAAAGCGCCAGCGCCTTCTCCTAAAACAAAACCGTCTCTATTGGCGTCAAATGGCCTAGAAGCTGTTTCTGGACTTTCATTTCTAGTAGAAAGGGCATGCATGGCGTTAAAACCACCCATTCCAGCAATCGTTACAGCTGCCTCGCTTCCTCCAGATACAATCACATCACAATGGCCTAAGCGTATGTAATTAAGCGCGTCTATAAGGGCGTTCGAAGAAGAAGCACAAGCAGAAACAGTCGCGTAATTAGGTCCCATAAATCCATGCTTAATGGAAATATTTCCCGGAGCGATGTCTGCGATCATCTTAGGAATAAAGAAAGGATTAAACCTCGGTGTTCCGTCGCCTGCAGCGTAATTGAGGACTTCGTTTTGAAATGTCTCTAGCCCGCCAATTCCAGCACCCCAAATTACTCCTATCCTGAATTTATCCATGCTGTCTAATGGAAGAGCGGCATCGGCGATAGCCTCATCAGCAGCCACCATCGCATACTGGGCAAACTTGTCTAGCTTCCTTGCTTCTTTTCTATCAAAAAAATCTTCTGCATTGTAGCCCTTGAGTTCACAAGCAAATTTGGTTTTAAAATGGGTATTGTCAAAATGAGTAATAGGGCCTGCGCCACTTTTACCTGACTTTAGGCCTTCCCAGTAGGAGGCTACATTGTTACCTATGGGCGTTAATGCACCCAATCCAGTAACTACTACGCGCTTTAGTTGCATGTAATTTGTTTTAGTTTTATTACAGAATACAAAGGTAATTTAAAAAAAATTATCCATGCAGTTTACAACCACATGGATAATTTACAATGTTTTAATATATCGTGAAATTACTTAGCTCCTTCGATATAAGTGATGGCTTGACCCACAGTGGCTATGTTTTCTGCTTGGTCATCCGGAATTTGAATATCAAATTCTTTTTCGAATTCCATAATTAACTCAACAGTGTCCAATGAATCGGCCCCAAGGTCGTTGGTGAAACTTGCTTCAGTTACAACTTCGTTTTCGTCAACGCCTAACTTATCTACGATAATGGCCTTTACTCTTGATGCAATGTCTGACATAATAATTTGGTTTTTAAATTTTATATGTTTGCAAAAATAAAAAACTTTGCATTAATAACACGATTTGTGTCCAAAATGTATCGTATTTTTAACCTTTAATCAATAACTACCCCTATTTCAGGCCCTTTTCAAGGAAGAAAACGCATAAATAAAATGAAAAACATTGCACTATTGGCCTCTGGAGCCGGCTCTAACGTCCAAAATATTGCGCATTATTTTGCAAATAAGCCTGAAGTGAGAATTTCACTAGTCATTACAAACAACCCTAATGCTGGCGTTATAGAAAAGTGTAAAAACCTAGATATTCCGCTAATTTACTTGTCAAAAGCGGGGTTTCTAAATGAAAACACCTTATTAAACACCCTAAATGGTTTTTCTATTGACCTGATTGTCTTGGCGGGATTCCTTTTAAAAATTCCAGATACACTGGTCCAAGCATTTCCCAATAAGATTGTCAATATTCACCCTGCCCTACTGCCTAAATTTGGTGGGAAAGGAATGTATGGAATGCATGTGCACAGGGCGGTAAAGGAAGCCGGAGAAACGGCCTCTGGAATTACCATTCACTACGTGAACGAACACTACGACCAAGGGGGAGTTATTTTTCAGGCCAAAACAGCTCTAAATAAACAAGATACTCCAGAAGATATTGCCAAAAAAGTACAGGCTCTAGAAGCCTTACATTTTCCCGCCACAATAGAAAAACTATTAGATGCATAAAGCAGACGTTCATGTCTATACTGACGGTGCAGCCAGTGGAAACCCTGGTCCAGGAGGCTATGGAATTGTCATGGAATGGGTAGGCACCCCTTATAAAAAAGAATTTTCCCAAGGCTTTACCCACACCACCAACAACAGAATGGAATTGTTAGCGGTCATAGAGGCCCTTAGAAAACTTAAAAAAGCCCCGCTTAAAGTGCTGGTGTTTACAGACTCTAAATATGTGGTAGACGCTGTAGAGAAAAAATGGCTTCAAAGGTGGGTGAAAACAAACTTTAAAGACAAGAAAAATGTGGACCTATGGAAGGCTTTTTTAAAAGAATACCCCAAGCATGAGGTGCGTTTTCAATGGATAAAAGGACACAACAACCACCCTCAAAACGAACGTTGTGACGTGCTTGCAGTAGCCGCATCTAAGGGAAAAGATTTGTATATTGACAGTGGTTTTGTGAAAACCACTTAAAATGAATTAAAAAACCAAAAACTGCATAGACCACTAGGTATAGGTTCCTTATATTTGCACTTAAATTTAAATAATGGGTAAATTATTAGTTGTAGGAACAGTCGCTTTTGACGCCATTGAAACGCCATTTGGAAAAACAGATAAGATTTTAGGCGGTGCAGCCACCTATATTGCGCTTGCTGCAAAAAATGTTGCCACAATAGACGCTGCGGTGGTCTCTGTAGTTGGATCAGATTTTCCAGACGCCCATTTACAACTTTTAAGAAACCGAAATGTAAATATTTCTGGCCTTGAAATTGTGCCCAACGGAAAAACATTTTTCTGGAGTGGCAAATACCACAATGATTTAAATGTGAGAGACACTTTAGCCACAGAGTTGAATGTCTTGGCAGATTTTAAACCAGTTGTTCCTGAAGCCTATAAAGACGCTGAAATTGTGATGCTGGGTAATTTGCACCCAGGTGTGCAATTGAGCGTGATTGAACAAATGGTTAAAAAACCTAAACTCATCGTGCTAGACACCATGAATTTTTGGATGGACCACACCCTAGACCTGCTAATGGAGGTCATAAAAAAAGTAGACGTAATTACCATAAATGACGAAGAGGCCAGGCAATTGAGTGGGGAATATTCGCTGGTAAAAGCAGCCGCTAAAATTCATGAGATGGGACCCGCTTATGTCGTGATTAAAAAAGGGGAGCACGGCGCCTTACTGTTCCACAACAAGCAAGTATTTTTTGCTCCTGCCCTTCCTTTAGAAGAAGTCTTTGACCCTACTGGAGCAGGAGATTCATTTGCAGGTGGCTTTGTGGGCTATTTGGCACAGAGTGAAAATATTTCTTTTGAAAACATGAAAAATGCCGTAATTCACGGATCAAATATTGCCTCTTTCTGTGTCGAGAAATTCGGAACAGAAAGGTTGATTGATTTAGACCCTCAGGAACTTAAAGACAGGTTAAAACAATTCATTGCTTTAACCCAGTTCGACATAGACCTTGCTTAATTCGTACCTAACATAACTACGCCTGAAAAGGCCCAGATGCATCTATTATGAGCGACGCCATTAAACACGAATGTGGAATTTCATTAATCAGGCTCCTAAAGCCTCTCGAGTATTATAAAGAAAAATACGGCACCGCCTTTTACGGGGTAAACAAAATGTACCTCATGATGGAGAAGCAGCACAACAGGGGCCAAGACGGTGCTGGTTTTGCAAGTATTAAATTAGATATGCCGGCCGGCTCAAGGTATATGAGTAGGGTTCGCTCAGCGGAACAACAACCCATACAAGATATCTTTGCGCAGATTAACCAACGCATTAGTAGTGAGCTACAGGCCAATCCGGAATACCAAGACAGCGTAGCCTTACAAAAACAACATGTTCCTTATATTGGAGAATTGCTTTTAGGACACGTACGTTACGGTACTTTCGGAAAAAACTCCATTGAAAGTGTACATCCTTTTTTAAGACAAAACAACTGGATGCACAGAAACCTCATTGTGGCAGGTAACTTTAATATGACCAATGCCAAAGAGCTTTTTGAGAATTTAGTGACCCTAGGGCAACATCCTAAAGAAGACGCAGACACAGTGACTGTTATGGAAAAAATAGGTCATTTCCTGGACGACGCCGTAGCCAAATTATACAAGCAAATTAAAAAAGAAGGCTACACCAAAATGGAAGCCTCAGCGATTATTGCAGAGCGCCTCAATGTGGCCAAAATATTAAAAAAAGCCTGTAAGAATTTTGACGGAGGTTACGCCATGGCAGGTTTAATAGGCCATGGAGACGCTTTTGTCCTCAGAGATCCTTCAGGGATTAGGCCTGCGTATTACTACGCAGACGAGGAGGTGGTTGTGGTAGCCTCAGAGCGTCCTGCCATTCAAACAGTGTTCAACGTGCCCTTTGAGCAGGTAAAAGAACTGGATCCTGGAAGCGCCATTCTCGTAAAAAAGAATGGCGAGATGAACATCAAACAAATTATAGAACCTTTAGAGCGCAAAGCCTGTTCCTTTGAACGAATTTATTTCTCTAGAGGGAGCGATAAAGAAATTTACCAGGAACGTAAAGCCCTTGGAAAACACCTTTTCCCACAAATTTTAGACAGTATAAAAGGAGACATTAGAAACACCGTATTCTCTTATATTCCCAATACAGCAGAAACCTCATTTTTCGGTATGGTCCGCGAAGCGCAAAACCATATGAACAGAGAAAAAGAGGCGCAAATTTTGGCCATTGGGAGAAACATTACTTCTGCAGAATTACACGAAATATTAGAAGTAAGACCCCGTATAGAGAAAGTGGCTATTAAGGACGCCAAACTCAGGACCTTTATCACACAAGACTCCGGTAGAGATGACCTTGTTGCCCATGTATACGACGTGACCTATGGCTCGGTAAAAACAACAGACAACCTAGTCATTATAGATGACTCCATTGTAAGGGGAACCACTTTGGAGAAAAGTATTTTAAAAATTTTAGACCGCTTAGGCCCTAAGAAAATAGTAGTGGTCTCTTCTGCGCCACAAATACGCTACCCGGATTGCTATGGAATAGACATGGCTAAGCTAGAAGACTTTATTGCTTTTAGAGCCGCTCTGGCACTCCACAAAGACCGCAACACTATGAATGTAGTAGAAGGTATTTATAAAAAATGCCTGTCTCAGTTGGCGTCTAAAGACGCCGATGTCGTTAATTATGTCACAGAATTTTACGCCCCTTTCACTGTGGAAGAAATCTCTGCAAAAATTGGGGAGCTACTCACTGGCCCAGAAATAAAAGCTGAGGTAGAGATTGTGTACCAAACCATAGAAAACCTTCATTTGGCCTGTCCGGAAAACTTAGGAGACTGGTATTTTACCGGAGACTATCCTACTCCAGGAGGAAATAGGGTGGTGAATAGGGCTTTTGTAAACTTTTTTGAGGGTAAAAACGAGAGAGCCTATTAAGAAAGTTCTTTTAAAAGGCCTCAAGAATATTAAATTAAGGGCTAAAATACCATCAAATGTTAAAAAAAAGTGTCGTTCATCGAAAAAACATGTAGATCATCGAGTTTATTTTTTTTTAGCATTAAGAGCAGCTACATTTATGAAACCATAAACAATTAGGTTACGTTCTTGGTAAGATTTGGGGAAAAAGGCAGACAGTTGTCCGCCTTTTTTATGCGATCATTTTATTTTGTCATAGAAATAATTCCTTTTTTAAACTAGATGAATAAAATATTCATAAGGTTATGTTTAATGATAAGAATTTGTCAAAAAATCAATTGATACTTTAAACAAAAATGTGAGTTGTTTTTAAAATTATTGCTGCTATTGCTAAAATAGATAAGCATATCTAATGGAATCCATAAATAAATATTGTATTTTTGCAGGACCATGGCATAAGTAGGTTAAGTTTATGGTAAGATTTGGGAAAGAAAAGGTGGTGCTTGCACTACCTTTTCTTATATAAAAAAGGCGCGGTTCTTAGAGAACCGCGCCTTTTTTATTAATGCCTATTGCATACTATTACAGTCAGAAATGGCTTTTAGCGTATTATTTATTCGCTTCGAACAAAGCAGTAGCGTTGGACCAGTTAATCACATTAAAAAATGCATTTACATAATCCGGTCTTCTGTTTTGATAGTTCAGGTAATAGGCGTGCTCCCAAACATCTAAACCTAAGATAGGAAAACCACCACAGCCAATTCCTGGCATGAGTGGATTGTCTTGGTTTGGTGTAGAACACACTTCAAGTTTACCCCCTTTGTGAACACAAAGCCAGGCCCAACCAGAACCAAATCTTGTGGCTGCAGCTTTAGAGAAAGTTTCTTTAAAAGCGTCAAAAGAACCAAAAGAAGCGTCAATTGCAGCCGCTAAATCTCCACTTGGAGTGCCGCCGCCATTTGGCGCCATAGACTTCCAAAAAAGGTTGTGGTTATAAAAACCACCTCCATTGTTTCTTACCGCCCCATTATTGAGGTCTAAATCTGCCAGTATTGTTTCAATAGAAGCGCCCTCCATTGCTGAACCAGCAATAGCAGCGTTTAAATTATTCGTGTATCCTTGGTGGTGTTTACCGTGGTGAATTTCCATAGTACGCGCATCTACATGAGGTTCTAATGCGTCGTGAGCATAATCTAATTGAGGTAATTCAAAAGCCATAATATTTTTTTTTAAGTTTATTGCATATCAAATTTACAATAAGTCTTTGAAAAAGACCCTAAAAATGAATAAGAAGGAGCAAATATGTGTATTTTGCATTAAAAAAGAGGGTGAAAGACAACTTTCTCATTTACAACGCATCTGCAGGGTCTGGAAAAACTTACACCCTTACAAAAGTGTATTTAAAGCTTATTTTGGCACCAAATGCCCACAATAATTTTGGCCACATCCTGGCCCTAACGTTTACCAATAAAGCGGTAAACGAAATGAAGGAAAGGATTCTAACGGGTCTGGCTGATTTTTCTCTAACGCCCTGTCCAAAAAAAAGTGAAGCGCTTTTTTCAGATGTAGTTAAAGAACTGGGTTGTTCTAGAGAGGTGCTTCAAAAAAAGTCCGAAAAAGTCCTGATGCAACTCTTGCATAATTATGCGTTTTTTGAAGTGTCTACTATTGACAAATTCAACCACCGTCTCATTAGAACTTTTGCCAAAGACCTAAAACTTCCTCAAAATTTTGAGGTGCAATTAGACACGGACTTGGTGCTCACAGAGGGCGTAAACGCCCTGATTGATCGGGCCGGAAATGACGCTGCACTCACCGATATTTTAGTGGCGTTCGCCCTAGAGAAAATTTCAGAAGACAAGAGCTGGGACCTGAGTTTTGATTTAAAAAATATAGGTAAATTACTTTTTTCAGACCAACATATAGCCCCCTTAGAACACCTTTCAAATAAGAAATTATCAGACTTTGAAAATCTAAAGAAAACGCTTAAGTCAAAAATTTCTCAAAGCGAACAGGTATTTATGGAAGCGGCAAAAAGTATTAAAACACTGCTGTCAGAAAGTGGTTTAATCCCCACAGATTTTAGCAGACAGTCCTTGCCAAAATTTATAGATAAAATTATAAGCGGTGCACTTCCAGATACCACCGCCAAATGGATTCAAGAATTCGAAGACACCAAATTATACACCGGAAAAACCCCTGTGGAAGCTCAGGACACTATCATGAGCATTCAGCCACAATTGAGTGGTTTTATGAAGGTTATTTTATTGGCCATAAGCCTTCAATATTTTTACCGTAACGCCCACAAGCACTTGCTGTCCTTGAGGCTTATAAATGCCTTACAATACCAAGTAAAAAGCTATTGTGAAAATCAAGAAATATTACCCATATCCGAATTCAATAAAAAAATACAAGGCGCTATAAAAAACCAATCTGTTCCTTTTATTTATGAAAGAATGGGAGAGCAGTACAGCCATTTTTTTATAGATGAATTTCAAGATACTTCCTCGCTGCAGTGGGACAACCTAAAACCCTTACTGGAAAATGCCGTAATTTCAGAAGATGAAAAAGGCCAAAGAGGCTCCTTGCTTTTGGTGGGAGACGCCAAGCAATCTATCTATAGATGGCGTGGCGGAAACGCAGAGCAATTCATTGACCTCTATGAAAACAAAGCATTCCCTGCCGCTCAACCAAAGGTGATTAACCTTCCTAATAATTTTAGGAGTCTGTTCGAAATAGTGCAGTTCAACAACCGCTTTTTTAACTATACCGCAGCCTATTTAGAACGAGAAAATTTTGCGTCATTATACCGAGATGGGAGCCACCAAAAGCCTCAAAAGGAAAGTGGTGGTTTTGTATCACTAGAATTCCTAGATGATGATCCGGACAAGGAAGCGCACTATTGCGAAAAGGTATTAGATGCCATAAATGCTTCCTTAGACAAAGGTTTTTCTTATGGAGATATTTGTCTTTTAACCCGCAAAAAAAAACACGGGGTATTACTTGCTCAGTACCTAATAGAAAAACAAATTCCTGTAATTTCTTCAGAATCTTTGCTTTTAGACAACCACCCTAAGGTGCGTTTTCTGGTTCAATTAATTCGCTTTGTTTACCAAGAAACCACCCCTTACCAAGCATACCCACTACTGGCCTATCTGGCTCAGACACAAAATAAAATCTCCGTACATGAGTATATTAAAAAATCTTTGGGGAATGCTTCAGAATTTTTTAAATCCGAATTTGGGTTTAATCCGGAAGCTTTAAATACTGCATCGATCTATGATTTTTGCCTTATGGGCATCCGCTCTTTTTCATTGGCTAATGGAAAAGACGCTTACCTTCAATTCTTTTTAGATGTAGTGTCAGAAGTAAGTTTAAAAGAAGGAGGTGGCCCAAGCGTATTGCTTCAATACTGGGAACAGAAAAAATCTCAATTGAGTGTTTCAGCGCCAGATGGATTAAATGCCATTCAAATACTCACCGTTCATAAAGCCAAAGGACTTGAATTCCCTGTAGTGATTTTTCCATTTGCAGAAACGCCTTTAAAAGAAGAGCGGAACCCTACTTTTTGGCTTCCCGTTCCAAAGGAAGACTTTGATGGTTTTGAATACCTGCTCTTGGCTAAAAATGACAAAATTGCACAATACAACCCATTGTCAAAGCAGATTATTGAAGAAGAAGACCAGCGATTGGTGTTAGACGCGCTCAATATTTTATACGTAGCCCTCACAAGAGCATCACAGGCACTTTTTGTCATTGGCGGGATGGCATTAAATAAAGATGGGAAAGTGAATAAAAACCAATACTCCGGATTGTTAATAGATTACCTCATGGATCAAGGGGAGTGGTCTGCGGAAAAACAGCGCTACACCTTTGGCCACTTTAAGATGCCGGAAGAAACAACAGCAGCCCACAAAAACGATCCTAAAACCATATTTTTTCAATTAACACAAAACACCCATGAGCGTTATGCACTGCTGATGCATCCGCATACTTTTGTTCCAGAGAAAGTATTGCAAGCACAAAACTTGGGACAGCAACTTCACTATTTATTAGAACAACTGGATATTCATCCCTTGGAAAAATCGCTTGAAAAAACAAGTAAAGCTTATCCCAGCGCAGATCTGGGATCGCTTAAAACCCAAGCCGTTGGCATAATCTCACACGAGCACTTGGAAAAATATTATCAAAAAGGGCTTAAGGCCTTTAATGAAAAAGATATTTTTACCCAAAACGGCTCAGTGGCACGACCAGATCGATTGGTTTTTAACGAAAATAAAGTAACGGTAATTGATTATAAAACAGGTGTTGAAAAAGAAGAAGACCAGGTTCAAATAAAAAGTTATGGAGCACTTTTGGAAGAGATGGGCTACCAGGTAGAAAATAAAATTTTAGTCTACGTAGACGGTGCGCGTGTGCTGCCTATATTTGTATGAAAATAAAACAACGGTCATGTATAAAGAAATAGGATCATTCCTAGCAGAAGAGCTAGAACAAATAAAAAAAGACGGTTTATTTAAGAGTGAACGAGTGATAAGCGGGCCACAAGGATCAGATGTATCACTTACGGATGGGTCGCATGTCATTAACCTGTGTTCCAACAACTACCTAGGACTTTCTGCGCATCCTGAGGTCATAAAGGCAGCCAAAGACACCCTAGATTCTCATGGATTTGGCATGTCTTCTGTAAGATTTATCTGTGGCACCCAAGATATTCATAAAACATTAGAGCAAAAAATAGCTTCCTTTCACCAAACAGAAGACACCATTTTATACGCTGCTGCTTTTGATGCAAACGGAGGGCTCTTTGAGCCATTATTTGGACCTGAAGATGCTATTATATCAGATGCTTTAAACCACGCCTCAATCATTGACGGAGTGCGGCTTTGTAAAGCCAAAAGATATAGGTACGCCAATAGTGATATGGCAGACTTAGAAACCCAATTAAAGCAAGCCCAAGAAGACGGTGCTAGATTTAAAATTATTGTAACTGATGGGGTGTTTTCTATGGACGGCTTAGTGGCACCACTAGACAAAATATGTGATTTAGCAGACCAGTACAACGCGCTAGTCATGGTAGACGAATGCCATGCTGCTGGTTTTTTAGGAGCTACCGGAAGGGGGTCTCTAGAAGCTAAAGGCGTAATGGGAAGGGTAGATATTATTACTGGAACCCTTGGAAAGGCCCTTGGTGGCGCCATGGGCGGATACACCACAGGTAAAAAAGAAATCATTGAAATGCTCCGCCAAAGATCAAGGCCCTATTTATTTTCAAACTCTTTGGCTCCAGCTATTGTGGGTGCTTCTATTAAAGTATTTGACATTATAGAAAAAGACACTTCTTTTAGAGACCAACTAGAGGCCAACACGCATTATTTTAAAAAAGGGATTAAAGCCCTTGGCTTTGACATTGCGGATGGTGACTCTGCAATTGTTCCTATCATGCTTTACGACGCGCCTTTGGCTCAGAAAATGGCTTTGGATCTTTTAAAAGAAGGGGTTTATGTGATTGGGTTCTTTTATCCTGTGGTTCCCAAAGGAAAAGCAAGGATTAGGGTACAACTCTCTGCGGCACTCAATCAATCTGATCTAGACCAGGCGCTTAAGGCCTTTGAAAAGGTTGGTAAAAACCTTGGGGTCGTTTAAAGGTCGTAAATTGTCGTTAAACTGCAGCTATTGTGCTTGTTTTAAGCTGTTTAATATCTTAGCCTATGAATCTAAAAAATAACCTTATGCGCAAAAACCATTCTTTTTGTACTAGAAAACGCAATAAAAGGGTAGGGGTTGTGGTAAACTAATGTATGCCAAATAAAATATTGTATTAAGCGCCGTTTTAACGGCGCTTTTTATATTTTTAAATAAAGTAAGCCCTTATTAAAATGACCCCATTTCTCGCAGAAATCACTGATAAAATAATTAAGGAAAATCCTGATTTTTCCAATACTATTTGGGTATTCCCAAGTAAAAGAGCAGGGGTTTTTGCGGCAAACTATCTCAAAAAAAACAATTCAAAAACCATTTTTGCGCCTGAGTTTTTAAGTATAGAGGCATTTATTACTCGGCTTGCCGTCATTGAGCCTGCAAGCACTGAAACGTCTCTTTGCCTGTTGTACGAGAGTTATTTAGAGACCGGTATAAAAGACAAAGAGTCCTTTTCTAGTTTTATAGGTTGGGGGACCACCATACTTCAAGATTTTAATGAAATTGATAGATACGGTGTAACCGCTAAAAAATTGTACACCCACATTCAAAACTTACAAGAAGTATCTCACTGGGCCCTGGAAGAAGATAAAACAGAGATGGTAAAAGCGTATTTAAAGTTTTGGGAAATCCTTCCGGAGCTGTATGAGCGTTTCACCAAAAAAATGTTAGCACAAGGCATTGGGCACCAAGGCTTATTGTATAAAAAGGCAAAAGAAAATATAGCGCAATTTTTAATAGACTTACCCGCCACAACATTTTATTTCATTGGTTTTAACGCCTTAAATACGTCTGAATCTGACATTATACAATATATCTTATCTGAAAAAAGAGGGTCTATCTTTTGGGATTTAGACCAATATTTTCTGGAAAACCCCCTACATGAAGCGGGCTATTTTATGAGAAAACACTTGAAAAACTGGCCCTATTTTCAAGAAAGTAAACCAGAGGGGGTTTCTAATAGATACACCTCTACAGAAAAAAAAGTCAATATATATGGTGTCCCAAAGAGTGTTTCCCAGGCGCAATTGATCGGTGAAATTTTAAATGAATTCTCTCAAGAGCAAGTCTTAAATACGGCTATTGTTTTAGGAGATGAGGAACTATTAAACCCTGTCATACACGCTATCCCAAACGGGCTAAAAGCTAATATCACTATGGGAGCGCCCTTGTCTGGTGTTCCTATGGCTACGTTAGTGGCGCATTTATTTGATTTACACACCAACAACTATTCAAATGGTTGGCATATAAAACAGGTTCAGGATGTTTTAACCCATCCCTATATAAAACTTTTAGTAGAAGGAAACCAATACAATGCGGTGAACACATTCATCTACGACTGCCAAAAGCAAAATATTTCAAGTTTAAGTACAGATTATATAAATGCTGCTTTTAATACAAGCCATTCAATCATATCCCTCCTTTTTAAGGATAAAGCGAATGTGCCAGCTGCTTTTGTCAGTAGATTTCAAGAATTACTTTGGGTATTAAATGATTTTTCTGAAAAAAATAAACAGCCTCAAATAAGCTCTGAAGTACGCTATTTTATTGAGATTTTTGATGGGCTTAGCGCCCAATTAACTGCCTTTCCGTTTATAGACAACCTTTCTGGTTTAAAGAAAATATATTTAGAAACCCTTTCTAAAAAAAGACTTTCTTTTAGTGGAGACGCCTTAGAGGGACTTCAATTAATGGGTATGTTGGAGAGTAGAAACCTGGATTTTGAAACAGTCATTATCGCTCATGTAAACGAAGGAATTCTTCCTGGAGGAAAATCCACCAATTCATACATACCACTTTCCCTAAAAAAGATATTTGGACTACCCAGTTTTAAAGAAAAAGATGCGGTATACGCTTATCACTTTTACAGGTTGTTGCAAAGGGCAAAAAACGTATACTTGCTGTACAACACGGCAACAGATGTTTTAGAAGGAGGAGAGCCCAGTAGGTTTGTACATCAATTAAAAACACAAGGGATAGCCAAAGTACAGGTGAATGACCAATTAGCAATGCCTATTTTAGATGCTGTTACTCCTCCACTAATAGAGATTAAAAAAGACCAAAGCGTTATTGATCAATTGCTGCAAAAAGCAAAAAATGGGTTTTCTCCCTCTGCTTTAAATACCTATATAAGGAACCCTATAGATTTTTATAAACGCTATGTTTTAAAGCTAAAAGATCCTGAAATCCTGGAGGAACTAATCGCTTATAACACTTTTGGAACTATAGTTCACGACAGTTTACAAGCACTTTACACTCCTGCTATTGGTCAAGTATTGACTGAAAACCACTTTAAAGAATTTAATCAGCAACTACCCCATATCCTGACGCACTTTTTTGAAAAACACCACAGCCCCACAAAATCGCTCAAAGGAAAAAACCTCATCGCTTTTTCTGTATTGCTTCAATACCTAAAAGATTTCTTAGAATACGATCAAGAATGCGCTAAAAAAGAAGCAATTTGTATAGAAAGCCTCGAGAAAGAATACCAAATGACCCTCCAAATTCCAGGTGTTTCTGAAAGTGTTTTATTCAAAGGTAGTTTAGACCGGGTAGACAAAAGAAATGGTGTGACCCATATTATTGATTTTAAAACGGGTGCGGTTAAACCCACTGATTTAAAACTCAAGGACTGGGGCGGTTTAAACAACAGCCCAGAGAGAGCCAAAGTCCTTCAGCTACTCTCCTACGCACTTTTATATTCCCAAAATCATGGAAACACTCCTGTTAAAACAGGTATCTATAGTTTTAAAAACACCCAGGATGGCTATATGTTCTTTGAAGACACGCTTAAGCCCTCAAACAAAAACATTGTAGCAGAAGATACTTGCAATGCGTTCAAAGAAGTGCTTGTTGGCATACTTCAAGAGCTCTTTAATATAGAAACGCCTTTTGTGGAGAAAGAAGTTTAGGGCTTAAAATCAAGACTACACTCAAGAATTTGTCTTTGAATTCACAAAACTAAATCAGTCGTTAATTTCTTTTATCTTTTTTGTGATTTTTTAAAACAATCTTAAAATAGAAAAAAATATAGACTACAAAAACTACAACACCAACGGTGAACATTAATTGATTTTTCATAATTTTTATTTATCGTCTCTTCTTCTTTGTCTTAAAGCAACAGAAAAAGCTAAAATAGTAACTGGCCAAAGCCCTACATAAATACCTTCTAATTCATTTCCAGAAAACCACAAAAAAATGGAATAAAGAAAACTTAAAAAAGCCAATATTATCGGGTAATATTTTTCTAAAAATTTCATAGGAATTAATTTTTTATTAATTTAAGAAAAAATGTTTAAAATAAATTATAAAGTGATTCTTTCTGATAAATTAAATATTTTAAGAATTATTAGTCCAAAAACAACACTAGATATAATTAATAACACATTTGTTAAGCCTACCGTTCCAAAAGAAAGTCTCATTAAAATGGTACATATAATAAAGCCGGTATTTCTAATAATTTGGGTGTATTTCTCAGTGTATTGAAAAGAAATTAATAAAATAAAAACGTCTGCCAAGATTAGAAGCTCAAAGAAGTCGTTGTAAAATATAGTGTTTATGTTTACAGGTATTAGGCTGTTGGTTATATGAAACAACCAATTAAAAAAACTGTAGCCGGACATTAATAATAAGCAGAACAATAAAACCAAACTAATGGCTTTTTTAGAATCCACAAATCTTTCAATTTTTTCACTCATTGGTTTGATTATAATTCCTTCCCTGTCTTTATTAAAGAGGTAGATTAAAAAATACAGCATTAAAACGCCTAATAAATCATAGATTAAATTAAGGTTTACTTGGGTCGAAATCCAATCTGCTTCTAAATTCACTTTTGGGATGTCTCCAAAAATTCTTCTAATTAATATGAGGGATATTATTTCAAATTGCTTAGACAATGAAGTAGTAAAAGATCTTGGTAGATAAAGTACCAAAAGATATATTTCATATATTAAAATAAAGGTAAAAGGCGTGTATATCGCTGAAATTGGATTAGATATCAGCTTGTAGTCTACCGCTATATTTAACACGTTTAAATTGTTCAGATAAATCAATAACAGATGAACAATAAATCCCGCTATAGAGAGCCACAAGGTTATTTTCTCTATTAGCCCCCTTGACTTATCAGAGAATACAACATTAAAGGTATTTACAATGGCTTTGCGCAACTTAATATGAATATATTTTGATATTAAATTAGTGAAAAAAAACGAACTTTGACAATATATTTCAATGCCTTAAAATGGAGGACTTAAAAATCTTATCTTTAATAAAGCACTAAAAAAACGATATATGGAATGGTATATGAAAAATAGATGGTGGATATGGACTGTGTCTGGAATATATCTTGCCTATAGAATTTTCACAAGCATCTATTACTAACTGAGCCAATTCGGATAACTTATCCGGCGCTTAAGCGGCACAAAAAAACCTCACATTGCTGTGAAGGTCTGTTTTTTAAGGCTAAAGCCGATGCTTATTTAGTGGAGAATAGCGGATTCGAACCGCTGACCTCTTGCCTGCCAGGCAAGCGCTCTACAAAACACAATTTATTAGCTAAGCCTTATAAACATTGACTTTGCAAATATCTATTACAGCTAACTTTTGTTTAACTGTCAAATAGGTGTCAAAATGAATGTCAATTATCCTAAGATTTGTGTCTGCAAAGACAAACGTATTTATGTATTTTTCTATATCAACAGTAAGAGATATAGGTTGTTTAATGGAAAGAGAATCGGTTTACAATTAGACCCTAACTCTTATCCTGTACATATTAGATATGATAAAGCGCAACTATTAGCTGCTGAAGTTTATAAGTATATATCTCAAGGAGGTGTATTCAAAGAATATAATAAAGAGTCTTTAGTCACAGGTAAACTAACTGATAGAGAGTACATAAAAATTTCATTGAATCTAAAACATAAAGAGAATTACACTAAAGCATATAAATCAGAACTGAACTATGCATACAAACTTCTTTTAAGCGCTTCTAAGAACGCTAAATATGAGAGGAGAGATATTATAAAGGTTTTAGAATACTACAACAACAGCAGCTCTTACAACAGCCTACTTAAAAATTTAAAAGTACTCTTTAATAAAGCTGAAGAATTAGGTTTAGAAAACAACCCAACAAAGGGCTTAAAGAGAAAGAAATCTAAAGCCAACCTCAACAAACCGTTTGAAGATATCCCTTCAATACTAAACGAAATAAAAGTCTTTAATTACAATCTATACCTGTGTTGCATTATGACTTTTGGTTGCCTCCTAAGACCTCATAGAGAGGTCAGAGAGCTTACTTGGGGGGACTTCACAGCAGATTTGTCTTATATTAAACTATCAGGTAGCAGAAATAAATCAGGAAGAAATAGAATCGTTCCTGTGCCTTCATATATTAAGGAGTTGTTGAACAACGGAGACAATAACCTCAACATATTTACAGGAACAATTAAAGCACCTAACCCTGACTATTTTAAGACTATTTGGGGGCGTTTTAAGAAGGTTTCTAAGCTACTTGAACAAGACCCAAACACTTTACAGTTTCAGACACACAGGGGCTATAGAAATCTATAAAAGAACAGGTTCACTAAGTAAACTTCAAAAGGCTATGGGACATTCATCTTTAGCTGTTAGTTTGACTTATTTACGTGGTTTGGAAGTAAGTGAATTAGAGGAAAGTGATATGCCATTAATTTAATCTGGACAAGTTCCCCAAACTGGCTTTGGTAATGTCCAAACTGGAGTATCTCTATCAAAATCTGATGGAGAAGATGTAATATTAGTCACACACCAAGAGGATAAGTCTTGGTTTAAAGCTGTCTCTGCAAACATACTATTCATAGCAATCACATTACTTACATCCCAACTAGCTATATCTTGATCAAATACACAAATTAGAAGCAAACATAGAAGACATATTTGTTACATTTCTTGTATTTCATATATTTATAGGTTGATTACATCCAGAATTACAAAAAGTACATTCTAATTTTTCTACTCTTAATATATTCCATTTATTTAAAGAGATGCCTTAAGCCATATCATTCTATCTTCAAGCCATAACTTAAGCTGTTGAACATATGCATTGTAATTATCAAAACGGTAAGGAACGGGCCACACATATACAGCAGGGTCTAGAAGTCCGGGATAAAGGGCAAAGTTTTTTTGTTGACCTTTTGCTAAATATTCTTGATAACTATCTATTTTTAATAGTAATTCGTTTAGATGGTTATAGTAATGGTCTAGCCTTTCTCTAGCTAGGTCAATAAAGTAAGGGTCTTCAAACATTCTTTTGTACCAAAGATTATCTTTAATCCAAAATCCTTCTGAATCATTAGCACTAGAATAGTCAACATTTCCAAAAGCAAGATCAAAATCCCAAATAGGTCCCATCTTTATTTTTTCACCTGGAATATAATTAAAAAAAATACTTGAATATCTCTGTGCATCTTGATTTTTAGCTATCTCGTTTACTAAATACCAATCTATGAAACTAGGAATATCAATATATGATCTATATCCCAAATCAGGGTCTTTAAATTCCTCCCCAAATAAAGCTGATTCAAAAAGGTTGATATGATTTTTAATCAAATCAAATTCAGCATTATTATAATCAATATTAGGCTCTTTAATGTTAAATACACTCTCTCCATAATATGAAGACCATACATTAGAACGAAAATAAACATCCTCCTCTTTAATTCTTCCATCTTTGTTAGTATCAATCTCTACCAAATAGCCATCTTTTCCAATATTTACTCTACTTGAAGACTCTTCTACCTTTTGACCAACCAAATATACTCCTGCGTATTCGTTATTAATAAATAGTTCAATGTATTTTGATTGAGGAACATAATCAAAACGACTTATATTGGCAAGTTCGCGTGATAGTTTATTTCGAATTAATGAGATATCTGAAATTTCAGCAAGCAAAACCCATTTTTTGTCTTTAGGCATTCTTAATATTTCTGTTTTGTTCTCAAACTTAATTTGAAACGGTTTTTTTCCCCATATACCGCCCTGCCACCAAGTAGAGTTCCCTCTTCCTCTTATCTTCATTTCGGTAATAGAAAGATCTGGAAATTCTTCTCCTCCACTTATAGAAAGTGTGCCTAGGACATAGTCTTCTTTTGAATTAATCTCAATTCCCCCCGTGTTTAAGTACATTATTGGAATAAACGATGAACTATCCTTTATGAAAATAGCTAAAACTGTTTTTGGCCCTGAGACTAAAATTTGTTGTGGATTAACGTCTCCATTAATATCTACATCCCAACCTTTAAAAACCCACCCCTCGGCGGGAATAGAAGTAAGCTTCACAGTAGTCCCTGAGTCATAGTCTGTAGTTCTTCCTGCATTAACAATCTCCTCCAAGACCTCTCCTTCACCTTCTATATTTAATGTCAAAGGATACTTTCTTTTCTCAAAGTTGGCTGTTAGCGTTGAGTTTAAGCCAATTGTTATTGTTCTTGTAGCGTTTGTATTGCCATCAGACCAACTTGTAAATACATATTCTCCCTGTGGAATAGCAGTAACAGAAACAGTCTGTCCTGCCTCATATTCACCTCCTGTGGTAGATACAGTTCCTCCTTCTCCTGCAGACAATGTAATAGTGTATTTTACTATTGGAGCAGGTGGCGGTGTAACAGGAGTTGAGGTTTCGTCTGATGAACAGGACAGCACTAAAAAAAAAGCAGTAAGTAGAAAGAGAAGCTTTTTCATATTAGGTTGGTAAGCATTTGAAATACTAATTTACTCATTTCTAGTAACAACTAATAATATTAATAGATTGAAAATATTTAAACATATTATAAAAGAACAGGTTCTTTAAGTAAACTACAAAAGTCTATAGGACATTCATCTTTAGCTGTTAGTTTAACCTATATAAGAGGACTTTAGGTAAGTGATTTTGAGTATAGTGATATGCCTATGGTATAAAAAAAGCCCCCAGATAAAGGCTTAGTTATTTAGTGATTAGTTTGTTATTCAGGACAAGTCCCCCACACTGGCTTTGGTAATGTCCAAGCTGTTGCTCCTGAATCAAAATCAAGTGGAGCTGAAGTGAAGTTTGTTACACACCAATTTGATAAATCTTGATTAAAAGTTGAAGCATCCCAAAACATATATCTCATATTATTTACATTTGAAATATCCCAACCTCCAATAGGTTGATTGAATTGACTTTTAGCAAACGTACCCTGCATAAGTCTGACATTAGAAACATCCCAATTGCTTATGTCCTGATTAAAATTAGTTCCGTAAAACGTATCATACATATTTGTGACATTAGAAACATCCCAATTACCAATGCTTTGATTAAACTCAGTTTTATTGGAAAATAACCCCTCAAAATTAGTTATTTTACTTGTTACAACTTTAGTCACATCTTGTCCATTAGCTATCATCCTTCTTAAAATGCCCTCATCTACTATGGTGTACTCAACTCCATCAATTATTCCTTTGTCTCCAACTTTAGCCCAAGGCTCCGCTTTTATAGTTACTCCATTTTTATCTATATAAATATTAGACTCCTGATTAGATTCATTAGTCCATAAAGTTTTGTTTTGATTGATTGAATTATCCCAATTATAAAATAAATCCCACCAGTTAGTTAGTTTGTAATTCCTCCCATCTCTATTATATGAGATATTATTATTTTCTCCTGGAATAGATTGAAACCAAGTTATTAGCCACTTAGTTTGGGGGTCATTATTAATATTTGAAATTCCATCATCAGAATATTTATTGTAAGTAAAATTTAAAGATAAATCTCGCCAGGAATTACAACTAATATCTTGTGTACCTCCTCCTTGAGGAGTCCAATTATAAATGTCGGATTCTACTGAGTTTTGATTACAATAATCATAATCTGATATCGCATTTGGCGGAAAATGAGTGTTACCGCTTCTTTTATTCATCGCTTGATTTCCTGATTCATCAACCCCTACAAATTTATTCCAAAATAATTCTTGTCCAGACTTTTTGTTTTTCTCTATATATCTAAGTTGGCTTTCTATTTGGTGTCCTCTATTATGAATATTAGTGTCCACACCTCTATGACCACTATTTCCATAAACCACATAAGTGTTATTATATATAGGAAGGTCATCTGGAACTTTATAACTATTAGAAACATCTCCTGTAAAGGGACTTGACATATTAGATTCAGGCAGCCAATCATCTTTACCACTCTCATAGATATTTGAGTTTTGAAGTGATGGATATCCTCCATAAGGAAAATCAGTTATCCAGATTTCTTTCAACCCTTTAGTGTTTACATAATTTTCAATTTCTAAATCTGAAAACATTTTAATGTAGTCATAAGTTTGCCTGTTGTTCCAAGTTTTCTTAGTCTTATACTCATTTTCGTTACTAACATAAATATTGATATAAGCTAATGGTAACATTGAAACATATGGTTTTACTTGATTTTTTCCATAGTCTCTAAAAGCAGTTCCTAAATCTATAGCATTCTTAGAAGTGAGTAATATATTCTTGATTTTTGATTTTGAGTCTTCAAGAGAGGGGTTTTTAATTTCCCAATATGAAGAAGGCCCAATAGTGTCATTATGAATTATTCCATCATTGGTTGGAAAAACATTAATCATTAAAAAAGGCACCTTAATTGTAGACTCTTTAACCTCTAAAAATTTACTGTCTAATTCTTCAAACTCAATATTATTAATGAAAATTTCTAAAGAGGTAGACTGCTCTTTATAATCAAATATCAATTTTTCATCACCCTTAATTGCTCCTATAATAGTGTTGTCAGATAGAATAGTTGTTTTTTTATTTACTGATGATATTTTAACATTTGATGAAATATCTAACTTTTCACCGTTAGTATAATAAGCATAAACAATGGGAGAAAATTTATGCGAAACAATTAAAATTTCTTTTGGGTCCTCTATGCTTATAGAAACAATTTCTAACTCTTTAAACTTTGCATTAATCTCTTTTGCCTCACTCACTAATAATTGGACCTCTAATTCTGTAGACTCTATTGCTCCTGTCCAACCTGCAAATTCCCATCCCTCTGCAGGCACAGCTGTTAACTTAACAGTAGTACCTGAATTGTAATCAGTCGTTCTACCTGCGTTAACTATTTCTTCTAATACTTCTCCTTCTCCTTCTATGTTTACAGTTAGAGGGTATTTCTTCTTCTCAAAAGTGGCTGTAATTGTCTTGGATTCTATTATGTTTAGTTGTATTGGATTCTCTGTAGTGTCTATGTCTCCAATATCTCCACTCCATCCTGTGAATAACCATTCGTCTTCTGGTTGTGCTGTGAGTTTAACTGTAGTTCCTGAATTGTAATCAGTCGTTCTTCCTGCATTTACTATTTCTTCTAATACTTCTCCTTCTCCTTCTATGTTTACTGTAAGAGGGTATTTCTTCTTCTCAAAGGTGGCAGTAACCTCTTTAGGCTCTCCAATTAATATCTGAACAGATTCTTCTGTAGATTCAATATCACCTGTCCAACCTACAAATACCCATTCAGCTGCTGCTTGGGCAGTTAGCTTCACAGTAGTTCCTGAATCATATTCAGTTGTTCTTCCAGAGTTAACTATCTCCTCTATTACCTCACCCTCTCCTTCAAAGTTTATTGTAAGAGGATACTTCCTTTTCTCAAAGTTGGCTGTTAGGGTTGAGTTTGAGCCAATTGTTATTGTTCTTGTGGCGTTTGTATTGCCATCAGACCAACTTGTAAACACATACTCTCCTTGTGGGGTAGCTGTGACATTTACTGTTTGTCCTGCCTCGTACTCTCCTCCCGTGGTAGATACTGTTCCTCCTTCTCCTGCAGATAAGGTAATAGTATATTTAGCTATTGGTGCAGGTGGTGGTGTAACAGGTGTTGAGGTTTCATCTGAAGAACAGGATAAAACTATAGCAAAGATGCTAAGTAGGGAGAGCAGCTTTCTCATAGATAAAATATGGTAAGATTTGGAGAGAAAAATTAATAAGCCCTCTTAAGAAGGCTTATTAATTCAAGGATTTAATTTAAAACTTATCTGATAGAAAGACCGAGTGAATGATAAATATGAGGCACTCCGTATGAAGCAGCAGTATGCTTAAAGTTGCTTTCAAATGTGAAAGCCATTGAATCCGTAAACCAATAATCAACCCCTAAGCCAACATTAACTGTTCCCGACGAATGAACATCCATCCAATATTTTCCAGCTCCAGCAGAAGCATATAAGTTAAAGTTTTCATCACTAATAAGAGAATATTGAATCGCAAAATCAAGAGACATATAAGTTTTGCTTACAGGTGTTTTTCCTAATTTAGAAATCTGATTTAAGTTTCCTCTAACGGCTAAAGAAATTCTTTCCTCTAAAAAATAAGATGCTGAAAAATAATTTGGTGAATTATTTAAATTCCAATTCTCAGAGATTTTAAAATAATCTTCAAATAAAGTACCTGTTTCGTACTGGTTTTGAGCGTTTGTTGGAAATGCATCAATTGCACTAAATCCAAATGTAAGTTTTAACGGCTGATCCGCAGTCTGTGCAAAATTTATTGAGATTGAAAACAATAGCAATAAACTAAATGTTAGGTTTTTCATATGATTGGGTTTAATTATTTATTAAATTTAATAAGGATTTATTTTGCAGCCAATACTCTCAATATAATGAGACTAATTTTTATTAGTCAAAGAACCCTGCATTTATACCCTGCAGTAAATCTCAATTCCAACAACTTAACAAAAAAGTGCAGGGGTTTAAGC
>Ga0208172_1000077_pt1 | contig 39606 bp, 30 predicted proteins | sample Colrivmet1552A02_FD_187657 | JGI IMG/M metagenome (GOLD analysis project Ga0208172, IMG submission 187657) | Estuarine microbial communities from the Columbia River estuary - metaG 1552A-02 (SPAdes) (version 2) | ecosystem: Environmental > Aquatic > Marine > Intertidal zone > Estuary | place... | reverse complement strand
ATGAACCCATGGCCCCATCAAGAATGAGGATGCGTTCGGCAGCAGCGGCGTGGATGGGATGCATGTCCTGTTTCTGTCGTTAGGCTTATTCAGAAGGACACGAGGCCTAGAGGCCATGTGCTCATCTATCTGTGCTGTTTGGAAGCATCAGCGGGAGTTAGCACCCGGCTCACGGGTTGCCAAGACGTCGTAGGGCCCTTCCCTCGGTCTTTCTGGATAAGCATGGCAAAAGTAGGAGTTAGAGATGATTTTATATGGCTTTTGATGTTCAAATTGAATTTTTTCAATGTAGCTTTCCCCCAACAACCCTCGAATCCCTTAGAATTGTGAAAAAGATGCAGCCTGAATCGCTCATGATGACACATGGATATGTGCCAGAATGGAGCGAAAATGCCGTTAAATGTCCTATTTACCAGACGAGTACTTTTGTTTTTCCTAATGCTGAAGCGGGGAAGCGCTTTTTTGCACTCGCCTACGGAAAAACAGAGGCACTCCATGGCGAGCAGCCCGGACTCATCTACAGCAGACTGAATAATCCCAATCTCCAAATCCTTGAAGAGCGATTAGCTCTATGGGAGGAGGCCGATGGAGCAGCCGTATTCGAGAGTGGAATGTCGGCGATTTCTACCGTGTTCTTAACATTTTTAAAACCCGGTGACAGACTACTCATTTCTAACCCCGTGTATGGTGGGACGCATCATTTTGTCCATCATTACCTTCCTTCCATTGGGGTCCATGTGGAGCATTTTACGGCGGAGACAGACCTAAAATCACTGAAAGAGGAACTTTGCCAGCCTGGGCGAGGCGAAGAAATCAAACTGATTTATGCAGAAACTCCTGCCAATCCCACCAATGACGTAATCGATTTGGAGGCCCTCGGTCAGCTCAAAAAGGCCCTGATGGAAGCCCATAAAACAGAAGTTCGCATGGCTGTGGATAACACCTACTTAGGTCCGATTTGGCAGAAGCCAATGGAGTGGGGGGCGGATATGTCGTGTTACTCCGCCACAAAGTTTCTATCGGGACACTCGGACCTCATTGCAGGGGCTGTAACAGGAACGGCTGAGTCCATTCAAGCGATTAAAACCCTTCGAACATTTTTGGGAAACATGGCTTCGCCCAACACTTGTTGGCTGTTGACTCGCAGTTTAGAAACCTTAAAAATTCGCATGACACGGCAATCTGAAAATGCCTTGCATGTGGTGCGATTTTTGGAATCACATCCGAAGGTGACCCGAGTTTATTTTCCTGGATGGCCGAGTCAAGGATCAGATCAAATGGCTATTCATCAGAAGCAAAGTGCGTCACATGGCGCTATGATTTCTTTTGATGTTCAGGGAGGAGAATCTTCTGCGTTTACAGTGCTGAATAATGTTCTCCTGATTAAACTCGCTGTGAGTTTAGGGAGTAATGAAAGCCTGGCACAGCACCCGTACCACATGACCCATGCAGACATGCCCGATGATGAAAAGGAATCATTGCGCCTCACTGACGCGATGATTCGTCTAAGCGTTGGCATTGAAGACCCCGAAGATTTAATCCAAGACCTCCGTCAAGCGTTGGACCTCGTTTAGTACATTTGCCCTGCGTGGAAGGATTTGTCCGATTGCAACCACGGTAAAAAATGCTAAAGACGGAGTCTCCTCTTGGCATTTTTGATCCTAGTCCGCCTCAAAAACATGATGCTATGAGCTATTTATTTACCTCCGAGTCCGTTTCCGAAGGACATCCTGATAAAGTCGCTGACCAAATTTCAGACGCACTGGTAGACCATTTTATTGCTTTTGACCCCGAGTCCAAAGTAGCCTGTGAAACCTTAGTGACCACCGGGCAAGTGGTACTCGCTGGCGAAGTAAAGTCCAAAACATACATTGATGCGCAAGAAATCGCACGCGATGTGATCCGTAAGATTGGGTATACCAAATCGGAGTACATGTTTGAAGCAAATTCCTGTGGGGTGTTGAGTGCCATTCATGAGCAGTCGCCTGACATCAACCAAGGGGTAGATCGCGCTTCCAAAGAAGAGCAAGGAGCGGGAGATCAAGGCATCATGTTTGGCTATGCCACGAATGAGACCGACAACTACATGCCCTTAGCGCTTGAACTAAGTCACTTGTTATTGCGCGAGCTAGCCGCTATCCGTAAAGAGGGCAAATTCATGAAGTACTTACGCCCTGACTCAAAAAGTCAAGTAACCATTCGATACAGTGACCGCGATGTGCCTGAAGCCATCGACACGGTCGTAATTTCTACCCAGCATGATGACTTCGCGGACGAGAAGTCGATGCAAGAAAAAATTGCGGCGGATATTCAACGCTACCTTATCCCTCGCATTAAGAAACAGTTGCCAAGACGCATTCAGCGCCTGTTCAATGCTGACGTTCGTTATTTGATCAACCCCACGGGTAAATTTGTTATTGGAGGCCCGCATGGCGATACTGGTTTGACCGGACGTAAAATCATCGTCGATACCTACGGGGGTAAAGGAGCTCACGGCGGAGGAGCTTTCTCTGGAAAAGACCCCTCCAAAGTGGATCGTTCCGCCGCATATGCGGCACGTTATGTGGCCAAAAATCTGGTCGCAGCGGGTGTTGCCAAGCAAGTTTTGGTCCAATTGGCCTATGCCATCGGCGTGGCCGAACCCGTTGGCTTCTATATCAACACATACAACACAGCCAAAGTAAAAGGAGCTGATGGAAAGAAGTTGACCGATGGCGCCATTGCTCAAACTGTCAAGTCTTTGTTCGACTTGCGCCCCTATGGGATTGAAACCAAATTTGGCCTTCGGCAACCCATATATGCTGAAACAGCGGCTTATGGCCACATGGGGCGAAACCCTGAAACCGTAGAAAAGGTCTTCAAACGCCCAGGCAGCGCCGGGATTGAAGTGAAAACGATGAAAGTCAATCTCTTCACTTGGGAAAAGTTGGACTCCGTAACGGCCATCCAAAATGCCTTCGGCCTCTAGGCCCATTTTCTACTTTAACCAAAAAGGGCGCCCATTGGGCGCCCTTTTTATTTAAGAACGTTTAGTTCCTAATAACGGTACGTTTCAGGTTTGAAGGGGCCCTCAACGGTTACACCGATGTAATCCGCTTGATCTTTCGAAAGGGTATCCAATTCTGCGCCGACCGCGGCCAAATGCAAGAAGGCCACTTTCTCATCCAGGTGCTTAGGCAAAGTGAATACTTCGTTAGGATATTTACCCGGATTCGTGTACAACTCGATTTGAGCCAAGACTTGGTTGGTAAAGCTATTCGACATAACAAAGCTGGGGTGACCTGTGGCACATCCTAGGTTCACTAAGCGACCTTCCGCCAAGATGACAATGTCATTCCCGTCGATGTTGTACAAATCAACTTGCGGTTTGATGGTGGACTTCGTATGGCCGTAATTCTTATTTAACCAAGCCATATCAATTTCATTATCGAAGTGGCCAATGTTACACACAATGGCTTTGTCGCGCATGCTCTTGAAGTGACGATCCACGATGATGTTTTTGTTCCCCGTTGAGGTGATGACAATGTTGGCCATGCCCACGACGTCACCCATGCGGCGAACTTCAAATCCATCCATCACCGCTTGCAGGGCGCAGATTGGATCGATTTCCGTGACGATGACACGTGCACCGGCTGCCTTAAAGGATGCAGCTGTACCCTTGCCTACGTCGCCGTAGCCCGCGCATACAACTACTTTACCTGCGATCATGAGGTCGGTGGCGCGACGGATGGCGTCAACAGCCGACTCACGGCAACCGTATTTATTGTCAAACTTGCTCTTGGTCACACTATCGTTCACATTGATAGCGGGCATGGGCAAGGTGCCTTTGATCATGCGCTCGTACAAGCGGTGTACGCCCGTAGTCGTTTCTTCGGATAAACCGCCGATACCGGGAGCCAATTCAGGGTAGCGGTCCAAAACCATATTGGTCAAATCACCTCCATCGTCCAATATCATGTTCAGGGGCTGTTTGCTTTCACCGAAGAACAAAGTCTGCTCGATACACCAATCAAATTCTTCTTCATTCATCCCTTTCCATGCATACACAGGAATGCCTGCTGCAGCAATGGCGGCGGCGGCGTGATCTTGGGTCGAGAAAATATTACAAGAAGACCATGTAACATCCGCACCAAGTTCAACGAGCGTCTCAATCAGAACTGCCGTTTGGATGGTCATGTGCAAGCACCCTGCGATGCGTGCACCAGCGAGAGGCTTATTTGCGCCATATTCCTCACGAAGGGCCATGAGTCCGGGCATCTCTGCTTCAGCTAGTGTAATCTCTTTGCGGCCCCAATCGGCCAAGGACATGTCTTTGACTTTGTAGGGTATATAGTTGGTGGATGCCATAATTTCCTTGAATTTCGCGTTGTTTATGGATTCAAACGGCAAAGGTACAATGAAGGTTCAGGTTGAACCCGTTCATCTTGGATATTTCACGGTAAAAACGAGCCGTATTCGGATATCTTCAAAGCAAGCTATTCCTGCCCTCTCACCCAGCGATCAGTCCAGATGGGCAGAACTCACCTCCGAGGTTCGGAGGCAGCAGTTTCTAGCGGCACGTTCGGCCTTGGAGGCCATCCAGCCCGAAAGCCTGGCACAATTAACCTACCCGGAAGGCGCACCTACGCTGCCAAGTGGCTATGTTAGTTTCAGCCATGGAGGGGCGCATGCTGTGGCCGTTCATCACCCGTACTTGGCGGTGGGAGTTGACATCGAGGGGCCTCGGCCTCAGTTGGAACGCATTGCCCGAAAATTTCTTCATTCCGAGGAACTATCGTTCCTCGACGGACACCCAGAAAGGGAATGGCTCCTTCGGGTGGCATGGGGAGCAAAAGAAGCGGTGTACAAAGCTGCCCAAGTGAAAGGATTGGCCTTTGCGGAGGAAATTCGATTCACTCAATGGCCCGATGAGAATGGCACTTTTTCCATCTCTGTTCCCGGCAATGGTGAGCGATCCGATGCCCATTTCTTATTGCGAGCGAAAGCGGTAGAAGTTTCTGAAAATCACAGCGACTGTTTGGTGACGGCCATTCAGGTTCCCCAACCCCTCCACGTCGTGGTCACGGGGCCGGAGTCCTGCGGAAAAAGCACCTTGGCCGACGGACTTCAAAAAACCTTGGGCTACCCCATGGTGGAAGAAATGGCGCGTCATTACATGGAGTCTATTCAGCGTGCTGCCACCGCGGACGACCTTTTAGCCATTCTAGATTTGCAACAGCAGGCACAAAAAGATACCCTATTGCCGCGGCATTCATTCGGAGAAAAAAGCCAAAAAAAGAGCCCTGCTGAGGTCGTTATTCACGACACCGATGAGCAGACCCTCCTCCTGTGGATGGAGGAAAAATTTGGTCCCGCGCCTCAAAAACTTCAAGACGCAGCCGACCAGCCCTTAGCCCATCTATATCTGCTCTGTGGTGCTGAAATTCCTTGGCAACCGGACCCCCTGCGCGAAAATCCATACGACCGAGATCGGCTGTATACATGGTTCCGAAAGCGCTTGGAAACTTTGGGACGGCCCTTTGTGGACGTGTCCGGAAGTGAGGGGGTTCGCCTCGAAAAAGCGCAGCAAGCTATTGCCATGGCTCTGGGCCATTCGGTGAAGTAACGGCCGAATTCGAAAGGAATTATCCCTACCTTTAATCCCACACAGGGGTGCCGGATTCGGCTGAGATGATACCCTACGAACCTGGGCGGGTTATGCTGCCAAGGAAGTGGAAAAGCCCGGAACGGGCGGCCTAGATCAGGCACCTCGCTGTGTAACCGAAAAACCCAGCGAGTATGAAAACTGTCCCCTTTGCCCTTTTGACGCTCAGTACCTTGACGCTGAATGCGCAGTTATTGGATACCACGGATCTCCCCAACGTCACCTTGCCCAGTGTGGAGCTTTTGGAGGTTCGCGCCTCGGAACGCACGCCGATGACCGCTGAAACGAGAACGTGGAACATCATCGATGAGCGCCGAATTTCGAACAGCATGCTCTCCAACATGAATACGGGCCAGGACATTCCCTATGTACTGCAGTTTGCAACCTCTATGACGCAGTCTTCCGATGCGGGTACCGGGATGGGGTATACCTACTTGCGCATGCGGGGCATGGACCAAACGCGCATCAACGTCACCATCAACGGGGCGCCGGTCAATGACCCTGAATCGCATGGTGTTTTCTGGGTCAATACGCCGGATTTGACCTCTTCGTTGTCGAGTGTCCAAATTCAGCGTGGGGTAGGCACCTCCACGGTAGGCGCAGGTGCTTTTGGCGGCTCTATTTCCATGGAGGTGGGGGTTCCTAATCCAAAAGCATCGACGAAACTCATTTTAGGAGGCGGTTCGTACGGCAGCAGTCGGGCCACCGTGGTCATGCAATCCGGATCCGTTGGGCTCAAGGGCCAAAAAGAAAAGCCCTTTTCCTTCATGGGCCGGTATTCGAGCATGCAAAGCACCGGCTTTGTAGACCGCTCGGCGGTGGATTTGACCTCGTATTTGATTTCGGGCCAAGTCCGATTTGAGGAGGGCTATATACGTTTGGTTCACTTCAGCGGCCAAGAAAGAACGCAGCAAGCTTGGTGGGGCATCCCCGAGGCCAAGTACCGGGGCGACCTTCAAGGAGTAGAGGACTACATTGCTCGGAATTCTTTGGATTCGGCCGATGCAGAAAATTTGCGCCGCGCCGGGAACCGCACCTACAATTACTACCGCTACCCCAATGAAATTGACCAGTACCGGCAGTCGCATACGCAGTTTATCACGAAAGTTCACTTGCCCAAAAACTGGGATTTGAATGTCAACACCTACATCGTTACGGGGAAAGGCTATTTTGAACAGTACCGCGCCGGGGATGCCTTTGCGGACTACGGGTTGGAAAATCCAGTCATCAACGGAGACACCCTTTTTAGCACCGATTTGGTTCGACAACGCTGGTTGGACAATTTCATGATGGGCACCCATGCAGCCTTGGTGAAGCAGGTGGGGGACCAGAAATACGTCCTGGGGGGCTTTTGGAACGGGTACCTGGGCGACCATTTTGGGACCCTGCCATGGATGCGCGTCAATCCGTTGCCCAGCATCGGAAGGACCTATGATTTTTGGCTAGACCGAGAGGACTATCAAGGCGCGAACGAATACCGCTACTACGAGGCCGTGGGAGATAAAATGGATGTGACGGGTTATGCCAAGGCGGAGGTGCCCTTTGGCCCCTTTGTGGCCTATGGCGATATGCAGGTCCGAAACGTTTCCTATTATATCTACGGTCTAGGGGATGACCAAACCCGCTTGGATCTAGGCTATAACCAACTCTTTTTTAACCCCAAAGCAGGCTTGGACTGGTTGGTCACGGACGATAACAACGTTATTCACCGCGCGTATGTATCGGGGGCTATCGCCAACCGCGAACCCAACCGAAACGACTTTGTCGATCGCCGTGGATTGGGAACCCCCAAAGCCGAAAGCCTCTTTGACCTAGAAACGGGCTACATCCTTGCTGGCCCCACCTTCCGACTAGAAGCCACCGGCTACGCGATGGAATACAAAGACCAGCTCGTCCCAACCGGTGCCCTCAACGACGTGGGGGCACTCCTCCGCACCAACGTGGACCGCAGTTTTCGACGCGGCCTCGAATTAGCCGCAGAAAGTCAATGGGGACGCCATTGGAGCGTTTTCGGAAATGCCACCTTCAGCACCAACCGCATTGCGGAATTTGAAGAGGTACTTTACGATTACTTGGACTATTCCGAATTCAAAACCCAGTATACAAACACCCCGATTGCCTTTTCGCCTCGCTTCATAGGGAATGCCATTGTCAAGTATGTTTGGTCTACTCCATCCATGGAAGAGACGTTCTCCCAAGCGTACATTTCCCTGCGAGCCAAGGCTGTGGGCCGTCAATTCTTGGACAATACCGGAGAACTTTCGCGCAGCTTGGATCCCTACCAAACCTTTGACCTGCAATTCGGCTACCCCAGTGCGTGGGGCAGTGTTAAAGTGGACTTCCTAAATGTTTTAAATGCCCAATTTGCGCCGAATGGCTACACTTGGGGCTACCTCTACGGGGGTCAGCGTACAGACGAGAACTTTTACTACCCGATGGCGGGCCGCATGGTCATGCTGACGTATACGCTGGACTTGGAGGGCTAGAGGGCTAGAGGGCTAGAGGGCTAGAGGGCTAGAGGGCTAGAGCTTGGCAAATCAAGTGAAAGTCCCGGCGCGCAGCAAAGTTCCACTACCCAGTTCAAGCGTAAAAGAGATGAATCGTTTAAGAGAAAAGCCACAGCGCAAAGCGCGAGCTATCTAGCTTCAGGGCGCAGCCCGAGCCCTCTAGCTTCCCAGCACCTTCCTCGCCTCGTCCGCGTCTTTGGCGATTTGGGCGACTAACGCTTCCCGGTTTGGAAAGGTATATTCCCCTCGAAGCCGGTCGATAAAATGCACGCGAATTCGTTGGCCATAGAGGTCCTGACCGCCCTCCAAAAGATGGGCTTCCAGGACTGCTAAACCTGGCTCTATGCTCGGACGATGGCCGTAATTGGCCACCGCGGGGAGGCCCCGCGTAGCCGGGGATGCCGGCTGATCAAGTAAGTCCACGCGCACGGCATAGACCCCTTGAGCGGGTAAGAGTTTGTCGGGGTGCAGTCCACCAATGTTGGCGGTGGGGAAACCGATGGTTCGGCCAATTTGTCTGCCCTGAACGACTTCGCCCGTGACGAAATACGGGCGCGTCAACGCCAAAGTGGCCTTGTCCATTTCGCCCTCCTTCAAGGCTTGCCGAATTTGCGTCGATGAAACGTGCATCGCCTCAATATCTAGCGCAGGGATTTCCTCCACTTGAAATCCATACACCGGGGCAAATTCACGGAGGTGCTCGAAGGAGCCCTCGCGATTTCGGCCAAAACGGTGGTCATGCCCAATTATGAGACGCTTAACCCCCACTTTCTCGACGAGCAATCGGCGAACAAAGTCAATGGATTCGGTTTTGGAGAACTCCAGGGTGAAGGGTTGGACGATCAGAAAATCCAGTCCCAGCTCAGCGAGGAGTTCGGCCCGCTCCTCCACGGTGGTAAGGAGCTCGAGAGGAAATTCAGGGTGAATCAAACGCCGAGGGTGCGGATCAAACGTGATCAAAACAGAGGGCCCACCCACTTCCTGGGCCGAGGCCACTAAGCGCTTTAGGATGGCCTGGTGGCCTGCGTGCACTCCGTCAAAAGTTCCGGTGGTCGCTACAGCCGCCGACTGTGTAGGAAATTGGGAGATGGATGGGAAGGATTGCACGAAGCCAAAGATGTTTGGCAAAGATATCGAAGCCATCTTTGCATCATGGTATCTGCAATTAAAAACGCTTGGGCCACTTTTGTTCAGGCGCCCCGTCACTTTATGCTATTTGGCTTTCTCGCGTACATCGCGGCGAGCCTTGGGCGCTTCATTCCGGTTTTGCCTTTCTTTTTGAGCTATTTCGTGCTACCTGCCTTGTACATGGGGGTCGCGATCGCAGCCCAAACGGGGATCTTCAGCCGTTGGGACGAGAAACCTCAGTGGATGGCCGTGGGAAAAGGCTTTGTTCATGCTGGCACGCTGGGACTCATGCTGCTTTGCCAAATGGCCCTGGGTTCCGTCCTACTCGTGTTGCTGGTCGCCCTTTTCCTCGATTCGAATACGGCGGCGGCGATGGAAGCGATTCAGCGCGAGGCAGGGGATGATCCGGAACTTCTCATGGATATGCTTCTGAACGACATCGATTGGATGCGGTCCCGTTTTCTGGGTCTGGCGGTAGCCCTGCTTGCCTTGGCGATGACCGCACTCAGCCTGCAAGCGTGGTTTATTCGGGTTTTTGAGCACCAGAGCTTCTTTGGCTCCATTCGCCAAAGTGTGGCACGTGGACGCCAGCAATTTGGTCCGTGGGTGCTTTTTTCGCTCCTGCTTTTGGTCGTTTTAAGCCTGGATGGCGCATTCAATGGGGTTTTGAGAATTATCACCTTCCCCCTGTTGGCTTTGACCCATTATTTCTTGTACGAAAAGATGCGTTCTTAACCATCTGATTAGTACCTTTGCAGCCGAATTCAGAAAGATTTTTTATACCCTCGTTATGTCCACTCTGAAAGGAAAAATTGCCCAGGTCATCGGTCCCGTTGTCGACGTGTACTTTGAAGGCGCTGTGCTTCCCAAGATTTACGATGCTTTGGTGGTGACCCGCCCCAATGGCCAAAGAGTCATCATGGAAACCCAACAGCACGTTGGGGAAGACACGGTTCGTGCCATCTCCATGGACTCCACCGACGGCTTTACTCGCGGTCAAGAAGTCATTGCCACAGGCCAGCCCATTGCGATGCCCTCGGGAGAGCAAATTCGCGGCCGTGTATTCAACGTAGTCGGTGAGGACATCGACGGCATCGGTGGTATTCAAGAAGGCAATGGCCTACCCATCCACCGTGAAGCTCCCCGCTTTGAAGACTTGTCCACTGCGACAGAGGTTCTATTGACCGGCATTAAGGTGATCGACTTGATCGAGCCCTACGCCAAGGGAGGAAAAATTGGTTTGTTCGGAGGTGCCGGTGTCGGTAAAACCGTATTGATCCAGGAATTGATTAACAACATTGCCAAAGGTCACGGCGGTCTGTCCGTGTTTGCTGGCGTGGGTGAGCGTACCCGCGAAGGAAACGACCTCTTGCGCGAAATGATTGAAGCCGGCATTATTAAATACGGCGATGCATTTAAGCACTCCATGGAGGAGGGCGGTTGGGACCTAAGCAAAGTGGACAAGGAAGAGTTGAAAGACTCTAAGGCCACGTTTGTATTTGGTCAGATGAACGAGCCTCCTGGTGCACGTGCACGTGTCGCCTTGTCTGGTTTGACCATGGCGGAATACTACCGCGATGGCGAAGGCACGGGTCAGGGTAAAGACATCCTGTTCTTCGTCGACAACATCTTCCGCTTCACGCAGGCAGGTTCCGAAGTTTCCGCCCTTTTGGGCCGTATGCCTTCTGCGGTTGGCTACCAGCCCACCTTGGCCACGGAAATGGGCTTGATGCAAGAGCGTATCACCTCCACCAAAAATGGTTCGATTACCTCGGTACAGGCCGTTTACGTTCCTGCGGATGACTTGACCGACCCTGCGCCGGCCACAACCTTTGCACACTTGGATGCAACCACGGTATTGTCGCGTAAGATTGCCGAATTGGGCATCTACCCTGCGGTAGATCCCTTGGATTCGACCTCGCGCATCTTGACCCCCGAAGTTGTGGGTAAAGAGCACTACGATTGTGCCCAGAATGTGAAGATGATCCTTCAGCGCTACAAGGAGCTTCAGGACATCATCGCCATCTTGGGTATGGAAGAATTGTCTGAAGACGACAAGTTGGTCGTTCACCGCGCTCGCCGCGTACAACGCTTCTTGTCTCAGCCCTTCCACGTGGCCGAGCAGTTCACGGGCATCCCCGGGGTCTTCGTAGACATCCAGGAAACCATCAAAGGATTCAACATGATCATGGACGGAGAGTTGGATAAATACCCCGAAGCCGCCTTCAACTTGAAGGGCAGCATCGAGGAGGCCATCGCCGCCGGTGAGAAAATGTTGGCAGAAGCCTAATCATGGCCCTTCGCGTAGACATCCTGACCCCTGAGAAATCCCTCTTCCAAGGAGAGGCCACTGCGGTCCAGTTCCCTGGCACCGAGGGCCTTTTCCAAGTGTTGACGGACCACGCTCCCATCATGGCATCCCTCGCACAGGGAAGCATCGTGATTGACGGAGCTTCTGGCCGCACCACCGTGGACATCCAAGGTGGCGTCGTCGAAGTCTCCAACAACGTTGTATCCGTTTTAGCGCGCTAAGCGTGCTTTCCTACCTTTACGCCCGGCCCTCCCAAGGGGCCGGGCTTTTTATTACTCTTTATGCGAAATTTCCTCTTTCTACTAGTTTCCGCCCTATGGTCTTTACCGCTCTTGGCACAAGAACCTGCGCCCACGGCGGTAGATAGTACCTGGTCCGAATCCTCGTTCATCGACGTGGCCATCGGCCTCAAAGTTGATGTGGTGCTGGATGTCGTGACCATCCCCTCCTTTACCCTGCGGTCCGAACGGGAAATTGGCCACCAGGTGGAATGGCAAAACGCCACGGGAAATTTACCGCTTCAGAATGCCAGCGACGCATTGGAGCGGCGATTTGCCTCCGTGGATATCCGCAGCCGCAGCCTCAACGACGTGCAATCGGATATTTCTATTCGAGGATCCACATTTGACCAAGTACTGATCTTGGTGAACGGCATTCCTTACTCCGATCCTCAAACGGGACACCATAGCATGAACCTGCCCGTCCCAATGGAAGCCATCAGCAGTATTCAGGTCCTGCCTAGTGGGGGCTCATACCGCTATGGCCCCTTTGCCTTTGCCGGTGTCGTTAATTTGACTACCCACCCTGCGGGCTCCAAAAACGGATACGCCCATGCGGGCCTAGGGCAATTTGGCTACCAACGCGGTGCTGCCGGATTGTATTTGGGGCAGGTTGCAGGCACTAGCCTTCGGATGGACATGGACTACAAAGCAGCCGATGGCGCTTTTGTCAACACGGATTTTAGCCAAATGCAAACCTATGTTCGAACCTTGACTCCCTTATCCGGGAATCACTTTTTGGATGGCCATTTTGGGATAGTCACCAAGCGATTTGGCGCTCAAAATTTTTATTCCTTCAATTTTCCGGAGCAGTACGAAGCCATCGCAGGCTATACCATGGCCTTGCAGTTGCGTGGTTATCCATGGAATGCTCAAGTCTATGGGCGTCAACACCAAGACCATTTTGAGCTTTTTCGCGAAGAGCAGGGCTATTACCAGCGCTTTGAGAATGGGCAATTTATGCGAACCACGGACTCCACCTGGGCCCCCTCTTGGTATACGGAACATAACAACCACCGCACCAGAACCCTAGGCGGTGAAGTGACCTACAGCCTCAAGCCACATGAGGGGGTTACGATGCTATTGGGAGCCGACGCCCGAAGGGATGAAATCGTGAGCAATGCTTTGGGCAGCCCTCTTTTGGCCCAAATTCCCGCACCCGACAATCGCTCCTTCTATACCAAGGGGGACGCGCGTCAAAACGCAGGACTCTTCATGTCACTCAAAGGCCCTGAAGTTTACAAGGCCTTCCGCGCTCGGGCCGACATGCGCCTCAACTACAACGATCGCTACGGACTCACGTACCTACCCAATGCCGAATTTTCCTACCGGCATACACCCATGTCGCTTCGTTTCGATAAGTACTTCTTCAGTATAAACCGAAGCTTTCGCCTCCCGACGTTCACGGATTTGTACTACACCTTGGGCGGGGCACAAGGTTCGGCCAGCCTCCAGCCCGAATACGCGTGGAATACCGAACTCGGCACAACCCTTTGGCGCTCGCCCATGACCGTTCGTCCAGGATGGCCTCACCAGGGGAGCCTCATCCTCTACCAACGTCAAGGGACCAACTTGATCGATTGGATTTACCGAACGGTGGACGGAAACCAGGTCCTCCAAGCAGACAACATCACCCAAGTGACTTTGCAAGGCTACGAATTGACAGCTACATGGTCGTGGGTGGATGTGTTGACCTGTTCGGCACGTTTTCAAGGGGCGCGTCACCAAGCCAGTGCCATCGACGGCCAGTCCATCTACGCGTTGGATTACTTGGCGAATCGACAGCAACTCGAAGTGGAAACCCTCCCCTACAAAGGCTTTACGAGTGGCCTCATTCTCATGCGTCAAGACCGTTCGGGGCAGTACAGCCTCCCTTCCGGCGAATTGACGGCCTATCAACCGTTTACCACCTTGGACGCGAAGATGTCCTATGACCACGACGGCATGACGGTGTACCTAGAAGCCATGAATCTGCTGAATGCCACGGTAATCGACCGAGGCAACGTTCCCTTGCCAGGCCGATGGATCAAAGCGGGGGTCCATTTTCATTGGAACTAGAGGGCTGAAGGGCGGTTTGACTGTTTGATGGCGTGCTGTTGGCCAGCGATCCCGAGCTCATCGGCTCCTAGCGCGTGGACATGGCCCGACTTTTCAACCCATTTACCCTTTTACCCTTCCGCGCCTCTACCTTTGCCCCATGCCATCATCCGGACTCCCTCAAGCGCTTGAAGGCAGCCTCCACGAGGCGCCTTCAGATGCCCTCTTTTGGCTTGCTGCGGGACTCACCTTGGCCCTCGGGCTCATGCTTCAGCGTGCCCCAAACGAATCCAACCGCTGGATGCATGTTTTGCAGCACTTCACCCAGTGGGAAGATGCACCAAGCCAGCTATGGATTCCCAACTTTTTGCTGGTGGGCTTGATGAGCCTCTTGGGTTACCTCATCCTCGGCGGGGATTCCATTCCACATCTCCTTCCCGGATACCAAGGTCCTTGGTATGGGCTTTTTCTTCTTCCCTTGCTGGCCTTAACAACCCAGTTGGTGGTTCACAGTGTATTCGGGGCGATTTGGGAACAAACCGGGAAGCATTGGCGGCATTGGTCTCAGCGGTTTTCATTCCTACCCGCCTTGTGGATCGCTCTACCTTTTTTGCTTTGGTTTCTCGTAAGTACCCAAACCTCTAAAGCCCTCATGGAGCCTTTCTATGTGGGCATGGTTCTTTTGGCGCTAACCCTCTATGTATTAGGACTTATTCGGGCATTTTTTCGGTATGTTTCGCACGGGCATACTCCGTGGTATTTGGCGATTTTGTACCTTTGCGCCCTAGAAACAAGCCCGCTTTTTTGGGTCGTATTTTTTCAAACGTATGAAGGTTAAAAGCATCCTCGTTTCGCAACCCGAGCCCCAGGCCGGAAACAACCCGTACACCCAGTTGGCTGACAAGCACAAGGTGAAGGTGGATTTTCGTCCGTTTATTGAGGTGGTAGGCGTGCCCGCAGCCGAATTCCGCAAGGACAAAGTCAATCCTGCAGAGTTCAAGGCCTTCATTTTCACTAGCCGAAATGCCATCGACCACTTCTTCCGCATGTGCGAAGAAATGCGCGTGGCCATCAATCCCGAGTGGAAGTACTTCTGCGTATCAGAGGCCGTAGCGTTCTACCTCCAGAAATTTGTCCCGTACCGAAAGCGCAAAATTTACCCTGGCACAGGCAGCTTGGCCGGCTTGATTCCTACCTTGAAGAAGCAACGCGGTGAGCACTTCTTGATGCCCACCTCGGACCTCCTCAACCCGGACATTCCCGAAACACTCGAAAAAGGAAACATCAAATGGACCCGTGCGACCATGTACCACACAGTCGCGTCGGACTTAAGCGATTTGAGCGATGTGAAATATGACATCCTCGTCTTCTTCAGTCCGGAAGGCATCCGTTCCTTGCTCAAGAACTTCCCAGATTTCAAGCAGGACGCTACGCGCATCGCCGCTTTCGGCAACACCACCCATCAGGCCATTGCCGACAATGCCCTCCGTTTGGACATCCAGGTTCCCGCCCCCAAATTCACATCGATGAGTCAGGCCTTGGATGCCTACATCGAGGAAGCGAACAAAGGCAAGTGAGTGATACCCGTTTCCCCCGAGAGGAACGGCTGAAACTTCGCAACCGCATTGCGCATCTTTTTGAAACCGGTCGTCGCTTCAGCGAGGGGCCTGTACAGGTGCTTTGGTGTCTGTCCTCATGGCCCATGGAGCGGTCGGCCCAAGTATTGGTTGGGGCCCCAAAACGCCGTTTTAAGCATGCCGTCGACCGAAACCGTTTCAAGCGCTTATTGCGCGAAGCCTACCGCCTAGAGCGTCAAGATCGGCTCGCCTCCTGCCCTCCCATTCTCCTTGGTTTTTTATACCAAGGTGCCCCCCATATGGATTTAGCCACGTTGCGCAGCCATGTGGCGGCCGCCCTGGACCGCGTTTCGGCAGAGGCCCAAAAGGCGTCCGCGAAAAGTTAGTTTTCTTTTTTGGGCACCACGCCCCACATCCATGCCATGGCCACCAGGGAGACCCCCAAGGAGCGCTCCATGAAGCTCTCCGTAAGCCATAAGCTTCCAAAGTAGAGCACAAAGACCCCTAAGGTCAGCGGATTTGGACGCGCCACACGAAATCCCGCCGCGGCCGTCACGAGCCAAATACCCAAGCCCACCAGGCCATAGGCTAAGGCCCATTCCACCCATTGGTTGTGAACGTTGAGTGCGCGCTTTACCCCAAAACGGTAGTCCATTTGGGTATAGCGGGCATTCAAAGCGGGTTGGGTCGACTCCGGACCCCAGCCCAACCAAGGTTTCTCTTGAATGAGTTCCCAGGCAGCCTGAACCTGGACGATGCGGGTATCCACAGAACCTGTCGCCCAATGAGGATCAACGGGCTTTAACACATGGCCCATCGCTCGGCCTTGAGCGAGGCCCTGTGCAAGGCCAAAGCCAAGTGTCAAAATGGCCACAGCTGGGAGCGCCCAACGCGGGAAGCTTCGGTCGCGAAATGCCACCCATCCTGCCGCCAACAACGCACTAATCAGAAGCATTTTGGCCCCAAGTAGTCCCAGGAAGAGCAGAGTCAAGGCCCAGAAAAAGCCCTTAATCCGCCCAGACCAGGGCCCATTTTGCACCGCCAACGCAGCGAGCAGCAAGTATGTTCCAATGTAGACATGTTGATGCAGCCCCTTCAGGAGACCGCGGTAGACGAGGGTATCCCATTGGGCTCCCTCTATCACTCGGAGCATCCCAGCGCCCAAAAGGAAGGCCATGACGGCGATGGCCCCAACGGGCAAACTCCGCGCAATGCTTTCCCGATCATACGCCCAGAAGACCAAAATCAGCGGCAGATGCCGAAGGTATCCATCCAAAGACGTCGGATGCCATAAACTTCCAAGGACCACCATCAAGACCACGCCCCATAGTGGCCACATCGGAGCACTTTGGCTCCAGCGACGGCGCGCGGCCGACAAATTAGGGAGGACCGCCGCGAAAAAAGCGAGGACCAACGCCACACCTGCGCCCAAATCCCAAAAAGGCAAAAGAAGCACCCAAAGGCTGAGAAAAATGCGGTGAATTAGGCTTGGGGATTCCATACTGTCCTTCCTAAACGCTCGGAAAAGCGTGTCAGTACTTCGTAGGAAATTGTGCCACACCGCTCTGCAAATTCATGGAGGTGCATTTGGGCCCCGAGAATTTCCACGGAATCGCCCACATGGACCGTCATTCCCGTCACATCCACCAGGGTCATGTCCATGCAAACTGCCCCCACCACCTTACAGCGCTGGCCATGGATCAACACCTCTCCACGACCAAAGCTCAAAGCCCGGGGGAAGCCATCGGCATAGCCCACTGGAAGCGTTGCGACGCGACGCTCATGAAGGGCCGCATCCTGGTGGCCGTAGGAGACGCCTTCGCCCGGAGGAATCGTTTGAAGGTGGGAAATGCGGGTCTGCACATGCACCACAGGCTGCAAGCACGCGCGATCCGCCTCCACGGGGGAATCTCCAAAGAGGCCAATACCCAATCGCACCATGTCCCCATGCAAGTGGGGATGGCGCACCACGCCCGGCGTATTCGCCAAGTGACGAATTGGACGGTATCCCAATTCCATGACTAGGTCTTCATAAAAGCGGTGGTAGGCAGCCCCTTGCTCTGCGGTCCATGCATCTTGGCCACCCTCTTCCGCTGAGGACAAGTGGGTCATCACCGAAGCGACCTGCAGACCCGGCCAATGGGCTAATCGCTGGCCAACTTCCCGGCCCTGATCCGGTGCAAATCCTAAACGGTGCATGCCCGTATCCACTTTGATGTGCACTCGGCCGACCGCGAGCTCCGGGTAACGCAAAAAGGCCTGTGCATAGCGCTCCAAGGCCTGAAAGTGAAAAATCTCGGGCTCTAGGCCATGCGTCAGCATGCCTTCCACGCTTTGCTCGCCGGGATTCATCACCATAATGGGCGTTTGAATTCCGGCTTGACGCAAAGCCAAACCTTCATCCACATAGGCCACCCCGAAGTAATCCACATGGTGTTTGGCCAAGGCTTGTGCGATGGTCACAGCGCCAAGTCCGTAGGCATTTGCTTTGACCATGGCCATGATGCGCTGGCCCGAAAGCTGGGATTTGTAATGGCGAAGGTTGGCCGCTAAGGCCTCCAAATCCAAGCCCAAAACTGTATCGTGGTGCTGCGCTTGGAGGGTGGGGAGAAGGCGATCCAACCGCGCTTGGCGTGGGCCTTTAAGGAGGAGAACCCCGGGGCGCTCAACCTCATTCCAGGGGGCGGCGATCTTAAGGGCGTCCACATCCACGTACCCCCGACCAAGGGCCGCAAGATCTGCTCCGACGCCCCACCACCCGTCGATGCCCCGAGCGGCGCAGGCGGCATCCATCCAAGGGGCAAAATCGGTCATCCCTGGAGGCGCGGCCACCACCGCATAGCGCGGGCCTTGGGCCTCCGCCGACAACGATTCGAGGGCCCAGCCCAAGGCGTCGACATCTGACGTATAAGCATCATTGAGTAAGGCCCAGCCCGATATACCCGGCAGGCGCTCCATGCGGAGTCCCGCCGAACGCACATCGACGAGCCGCTCCGGATTCCACGACCAGCCCAAATAGAGAATGCAGGCCAAGGCCGACGCCACATTGTGGGCATCCACCCCATCCAAAGCGGGGCAACTTGCTTCGCCCTGGATGGACCGACCTTGGTCCTCCCAGCGAAGGGTTCCATCCGCCCAGGTAAATATCATATCTGCCCCCACCTCCTCGTTCCATGACCAGCTTCGGGCCGGGACCGTTAACGCCGTGCGAATGGCGGGTTCTGCGGCGGGAACCACGACCCAGTCTGCGGCGTGAAAGAGAGCGGCCTTTTCCTGGGCCTTTTGTTCGCGCGAGGAGAATCCAGCGGCATGGGCGTCTCCGAGGTGGGTAAAAATGCCCACATTCGGGGCAACCCAGGGCGCCATGAAGCCCATGTCCCCTGAAGCCCCAACGCCCACTTCGAGAAGCATGCCTGGCGCATCCAACGGGGCAGAGAGCAGGGATAGGGGTACGCCCAATTGGGAGTTAAAACTCTTGGGAGAACGCGCGATGCGGGCATCCCCCAGCAAGTGGAATAGGTATTCTTTTACCGTTGTTTTGCCATTGGAACCAGTGATTCCCACGACGGTGCCTGTCATGGCACTCCGGTGGTGGGCCGCCAATCGCCGCAAGGCCTTCCAGGGGTCGTCCACCCAAAGCACGGAACAGGCCTCGGGCAATGTGGGAAGGCTGGCCGCCAAAGGGGAATTCGCGGAGAGGACCAGCGCAGCGGCCCCTTGTTCCGCGGCATGGACGGCATAAGCGTGGCCATCTCCACTTTGGGTAGTTAAAGCAAAAAAGGCAGTGGGCTGCATCCACAAGGCTTGGCGGCTGTCACTCACCACCGCCTGCACGGAGGCGCAGGTGCCCCGATGGCGAAGGTCGGCGCCAAGGAGTTGGGCGAATTGATCAATCGAGATCGCCGGGAACATGTGGGGGCTGCGATTGAATTTGGGTAAACACGGCGCGGGATACCGGCTCGTAGACCGTTTGATCGCCCAAGAGAATGGTTCCCTGATTGCCTTCTAGGCGATGGGAATAATGCGCGAGCTCCCCGGTGCGCACACAGATAGCGTGCACTTTGGTGACAAACTCCGCCACGGCCATCAATTGGGGCATGGGGCCAAAGGGTTTGCCCGCAAAATCCATGTCCAATCCGGCAATAATGACTCGCGTTCCTGCATTGGCCAGGGCGTTCACGACTTCAACGATGCCTTCGTCCATAAACTGCGCTTCGTCAATGCCTACGACATCATAGCCTGCGGCAAGCAAGTGCAATTGGTCCGAACTTTCCACCACTTGGCAGTCCAACGACGCCCGGTCATGGGTGACCACCGCATCGTCCGCATATCGGGTGTCAATGCCTGGTTTAAAAATCTGAACACGCAGTTTAGCAATCTGCGCGCGTTTGGCCCGCCGAATCAATTCTTCCGTCTTTCCAGAAAACATGGAGCCAGCAATGACTTCAATCCATCCGGAACGACGTGTAGGAACTTCGGTGTGCTCTTGGAACATTTTGTACTTTTCGGTGCCGCACAAATCTACCACAGCGGTAACAAACCCTCATTGCATGTCACTCACGGATTCCCTGTCGGCCTTACACCACGATTTACAAAGCGAAACCCCGACGCCTGCTCAGATTCAGGCCATCTACCAGGCATGGTTAGCCGCCCAGAAGCAGTATTTAGCGAGCCAACTGGCCGAAATCCAACGCCAAGGGGAAGCAGAAATGGCCCAAAAGGGGGCCGCCGCTTTGGCTGCATTAGAAGCTCAGCAGGCCGAAACTCTGCGTTTGGCTCGGGAAGCGGTGGCTGCGGCGAGCCAGGCCGCCGCGAACCAAGCCTCTCTTGCCTCTCCCGCTCCAAGTACTGCGACGCCTCCTCCTACGGCGGCGGTGCCAAGTATTTCTCCTACTCCTTCGCCTGAGCCTGCCACTCCCGTGGAGGTTGCCGTGCCAACGGCTAGCCCCGTGGCTCCACCCGCCGCCACACCGGAACCCGTCCAGGCGGCACCAAGCCCTGCCGCACCGGCCGCCAGTGGCGCAAAAAGTGTCAATGCGCGGTATGCTGGCCTCAAAGTGGGATTGAACGACCGCGTCGCCTTCGTCAAACACCTGTTCAACGGGGAGGATGACGATTTTCAACGCGTGGTCGCCGCCTTGGCCACGATGGAAAGCAAGGAAGAATGTGAAACCTTTCTCGAAAATGCGGTCTACGGCGACTATGACTGGAGCCAAAAGCCCGAAATCGCCGAGCGCTTCCTCGCTCTGGTCTATGCCCGATTTGAGTAATCCATGGGCAAACTCGTACTCGTTCCCACGCCCCTAGGCAACCTCGGTGATGTCACCCTTCGCGCCATGGAGGTTCTTCGCGGGGCGGAAATTGTCCTAGCCGAAGACACCCGAACGTCGGGCAAGCTGCTCAAACTCCTAGATATTCAAGCTCCATTGCGTGCTTTTCACATGCACAATGAGCACAGCCTTTTGGACCGCACCGTGCAGGATATCGCCCAGCGTACAGGGATTACCGCCTTAGTAAGCGACGCCGGGACACCCGGCATCAGTGATCCGGGTTTTCTTCTCGTCCGGGGCTGTATCGCCGCCGGCATTGTGGTGGAAGCGCTCCCCGGTCCCACCGCCCTGATCCCCGCCATCGTTGCAAGCGGACTTCCCTGTGATCGCTTCATTTTTGAAGGCTTTATTCCGCAGAAAAAAGGGCGTCAAACGCGCATGAAGGAATGGCTGGAAGAGCCCCGCACCATTGCTTTTTACGAATCCCCGCACCGGATTGCCCGCTGCATGCGGGAACTCTGCGACCTCCTGGGCCCCGAGCGTCCAGCCTGCGTCGTCCGTGAAATCAGTAAAATGTTTGAGACCTACCACCGCGGCACCCTCGGGGAATTGGCAGACCATTTTGCGCACCACGAAGCCAAGGGCGAGATCGTGGTGGTCCTCGGAGGGGCACCTAAATGATGCGGGAAAATTTCAAACATTAAACGGCTATACGGGGCGGTACCGGTACCTTTGAAACTATGAACTTGCCTGCACATCGCGAACGCTCCTTCGGCCCTTGGATGGGATCCGTCCAAAATCCTTTGATCATCGCGGGGCCCTGTTCTGCGGAGTCCTTGGAGCAGGTTCTGGAGACCGCTCAAGCACTCAAGTCCGAAGGCCATACCCAGCTATTTCGTGCCGGGGTTTGGAAGCCGCGAACTCGCCCTGGTCAATTTGAAGGGGCCGGATACAATGCCCTTGAATGGCTTCAAACCATGCGCCAGGAGGTGGGCCTGCCCTTCGTCATTGAGGTTGCCAACGCCGACCACGTGGAAAAAGCGCTGGCCGTTCAAGCCGATGCGGTGTGGATTGGTGCCCGGACCACGGTGAATCCCTTTTACGTGCAAGAAATTGCCGAAGCCCTGCGCGGCACACGCATTCCCGTGCTCGTCAAAAACCCCATCCACGCGGACCTCGGCCTTTGGCTTGGAGCCTTGGAACGTCTTGACAAGGAGGGCTTAACCGATTTGGCCGCGGTACACCGCGGCTTCTTCTCCAGCTTTGCGGCGCCCTACCGGAACGAACCACGCTGGGAAATGAGCTTTGAACTTCGCCGGCAAGCGCCCCACATTCCGATTATTTGCGACCCGAGCCACATTGCTGGCGACCGCCGTTTGGTGGAGCACGTAGCCCAAATTGCCATGGACATCCAAATGGACGGCTTGATGGTCGAAGTGCACCCCGATCCAGAGCAAGCCTTGAGCGATGCGGCCCAGCAAATAACCCCCACGACGCTCGCTTCCCTTTGGCGCACGCTGGAGGCCAATGCCCCCAAGGATGTGGCCCTCCAGGAAGTGATTGACGCCGAGCGACTTAAACTGGATGCCGTCGACCAAGAAATGGTCCACCTCTTGCGCCAGCGCATGGACATCGTCGATGCCTTGGGGCAGTTGAAGGTGTCCCATGGCGCCGGCATCTTTCAAATGGACCGCTGGTTCGATTTGCTTCAAAAACGCGGGCTTCAAGCAGAAAGTCTGGACCTCAATCGCGCTTTCATCGAAGAGCTCTTTCAAGTCGTCCACAAATATTCCGTGGAACACCAGGTAGGCGTGTACCGCGCCACCCGCCAGAACCGGGAGGAATGACCAAACGATGGACCTACGCCCCGGAAGGATCGCCTGAGGCCATCGCAGCGCTCACCGAGGAACTTGGCGCTTCGTATTCCGCATTGGCACGCGTGCTCGTGCAACGCGGCATGTCCAGTTTAGAACAGATCAAAGCCTGGATTCCCGGAACACCCCTTTCGGCGGTGGACCCGTTGCGCATGGCCGATATGCCACAAGCCGCCCAACGGCTCGCCCAGGCGCGCGAACAGGGGGAGCGCGTCATGCTTTTTGGGGATTATGATGTTGACGGCACCACCGCCGTTTCGGTTGGCAAGCTGGCCCTGGAGCGCGGCGGATGGACCATTTTGACCTACATCCCAGACCGATACAAGGAGGGCTACGGTTTGTCTGAAGCAGGAATTGCCCACGCGGTAGCCTCTGATGTCCGCGTACTCGTTGCCCTCGACTGTGGCATTAAATCTGTGGACCTCATTGCCTCCGCCCAAGCGCGCGGCATCGATGTGATCGTCGCGGATCACCACACGCCCGGTCCTCAGTTGCCGCCAGCTCTGGCCGTTCTCGACCCCAAACGCTCCGACTGCTCCTTTCCCCACAAGGAATTGTCTGGCTGTGGCGTGGGATACATGCTTTGGCGTGCGGCCTACCAGGCCGTTGGACTGGATCCGAATGCCTTGCACGATCTTTTGGATTTAGTCGCTGTAAGTATTGGGGCCGACATGGTCCCCCTCGTTGGACTCAACCGAGCCATGGTACGGGAAGGCTTAGCGGCCATCAATAGCCAGCCTCGAGCGTCCTTAGCCGCCTTGTTGGGGAATCGTCCCGCAGGCCATATCACCTTGCAAGATGTCGTCTTCGCCATTGGCCCAAAAATCAATGCCGCCGGCCGTATGCGTCACGGGCATTTAGCCGTAGACCTCCTCACCCAGCTGCAACCAGTCCTGCTGGAACAACTGAGCCAAGACATAGAATCCCACAATGTGGAACGCCGCAGCACCGAGCAAGGGGTTAGCTTGGCCGCGCAAGCCCAAGCCGCCCTCTTGACGCACCGGACCGGTCTCGTTTTGACGGGAGAAGGTTGGCACAAGGGGGTCTTGGGCATTGTGGCACAACGCACCGTAGAGGCCTTTTACAAGCCGACCGTCGTGCTGACCCTGCACGAGGGCCTCTACTCCGGGAGCGCCCGATCCGTTCCTGGACTTGACCTCTATGATTGCTTGGACGCGTCCTCCGAGCACCTGATTCAATTTGGGGGCCACCGGGCGGCCGCAGGCATGACCCTCAAACCTGAGCAGCTTGAGGCCTTTGTGGAAGCCTTTGACCAGGCAGTGGATGAACGCTGGCCCTTGGAGGCCCGCCAACCCCGGCAACTGGTTGACAGCCGCGCGCGGATCGATGAGCTGCATGCCCCTTTAGCGAACCTCCTTGAACGGCTAGAGCCCTTTGGAATGGAGAACGAGGCCCCCATCTGGGGATTGGAAGAAGTGGAACTTACCCAGGTCCGGACTATGTCTGAAGGCAAGCACTTGCGCGCCCTCGCCAGAGATCCACACACCGGCACCACCCTTCCCGTCATTGGTTTTGGCTGGGGCCACATGGAAATCACAGGACCCGTGCACCTCGCCGTGGTTTTGGAATGGAATATTTTTCGCGGCAACAAAGAGCTTCAAGCCCGAATTTTGGATCTTCAAATCTGCACACCCCATGGGAAAGAATAAGCTGGCACGCTTTGCCGAATTAGCCACCTTCCAACATGTTCTACAGCCCAGCAAGGATGAGGTCTTGAATGGATTTGCCTTGGCCGGAAAATGGAAATCGGACTTTTTCAAAAACGACCGGCCCCTTGTTGTCGAACTGGGATGCGGCCGGGGAGAGTACTCCGTAGCCCTTGGCCAGCGTGACCCCAGTAAAAACTACTTGGGCATTGATATCAAAGGTGCCCGAATTTGGGAAGGGGCCAAAAAGGCTCTCGTGGACGACATGAACCACGTGGGGTTTTTGCGCACCCGCATTGAATGGGTGAAGCATTGCTTTGCCCCCGGGGAAATCGATGAGATTTGGATCACCTTTCCCGATCCTCAGATCAAGTACCAACGCGCAAAGCACCGCATGATTGGCCCTGCCTTCCTCGAAGTATACCGTTCCCTCCTAGCGCCTGAAGGCTGTATCCACCTCAAGTCGGACAGCGAATTTCTCCATGGCTATCTACACGGCATCATCGAATGGTGGGGGCTCGAAGTGGTCGAGACCTACCACGACATTTATGGCCAAATTGTCGACAAACCCGACCATGTCGTTTTTGCCTGCCAGACCTTTTATGAGAAGATGTGGTTGAAGCAGGGCAAAACCATCACCTACCTCCAGTTCAAATTCCCGTCGAGTGGCCGCCCGGGATGATTTCTTTGAGCGGGTCTACGTGGTCGTCCGCCAAATTCCTGCGGGCCGCGTTACCTCTTATGGCGCGATCGCCCGGGCTATCGGTTCGGCGAAAGCGTCCCGCACCGTTGGCTATGCCATGAATGCGAGCCATCAGCTCCCCGATGTCCCCGCCCACCGCGTCGTAAATCGCCAAGGACTTCTGACCGGCAAGCATTATTTTGGCGGGCTCCACGCTATGCAGCACCTTCTCGAAGCCGAGGGCATTCGAGTGAAGGATGATCAAGTCCAAGATTTTGCCCGGCACTTTTGGGATCCCCTTATCGAGGGGGCCGATTTGCCCTGAGGGACGTGCCTGTTCGGCCTGCTCCGACGCGTTTTAAGTCCTGAAATACCTCATGGCTTCCCAGTTCGTGGCGGGGACATCCTTATTCTTAGTCCTCCGTGTCGGGTATTCCGAGAAATTGATAGACCTTTCCCCATGAAAAAAATGGTCGTGCTCGCCATGGTGCTCAGCGTGAACGCGTGGGCCCAAGTTAAGCCGGGTGCAGGAACCTCCATCGGGACCCCCAGCACCCCAGCGTCACGAACCCCAGCGGTCGTGGAATCAAATCGGGCAACCCCCGCTCCAGCGCCCACGACTCCGGCAACCTCGCCGACCCGACGCCCACGTGCGACTTCCCCCTCCACAGGGTCCACGATGCTCGCGACCCCGAGGCGTCTTCGCAAGGATTTCCTTGAGCCACGCTGTGTCGTCTTCGAAGTGTTTACGCGCCCCTTGATCCTGATGCAGGGAATTCCGACCGCGGGGCTTGAAATCTCCGATTACAATGGGAAAACCACCGTCCTGATTGAATACGCCTTTGGCCAGGTCCCAAGTTTAGATGTGTTGGGTTACCCTGAAGGCTATTTGGTGCGCTCTTGGATGATCGGTGGGCGCTGGTATGCCCAGTGTGCCGAGGGACGTTTTGCCTCCGTTCGCCTCCGTGCTCGCACCTACACGCTCCCCTCACAACTAGACCAAATTGACGGGATGTACAATCTGTCCATCCTGGGTGGTTACAAGAAAAAAATCAGTGCCCATTTTTACGTTTCTGCCGAAATCGGACTCTGTCTAACCTCCGTGGAGGCCTTTACCTACTTCGACCAAGACGGTCCGAGGTACCGGAATCCTGCCGGTGTCGGCATCCCAAGCGCCCTGGGGATGAGCTTTCGGTTTTAATCTGTGGCCGTTCCAACGTCGACCTTTGTCCAATGAATCGAGACCAGGTCATCCACTTTTGCGAAAACCTCCCGCACGCCGAGGCAACTTTTCCCTTTGACGAACACACCCTGGTTTTTAAAATTGCCGGCAAAATGTTTGCCCTGCTCCCCTTAGAAAAGGACGCGCAGATTGGGTTAAAATTTCCCCCCGACCTCCTCGAAGCCTTACGTGATGACCACCCGGCCATTTTTCGCGGAGCCTACATGAATCCCACCCATTGGGGCGGCGTATACCTCGATGGGTCGGCTGCGTCCGACGAACTTCAGACTTGGATTAAAACGAGTTATAATTTGGTTGTCGCTAAATTGCCACGTGCACAACGCATCCAATACCCCTTGCTCCCATGACCAAACGCTTACTTAATTACTTCATTCAAGGCCTGCTCTACAGCGCCCCGATTGCTATCACCTTGTATGCGGTCTTCTCCCTATTGCGCACCCTCGACCGCGTCATTCCAATCGACATCCCTGGATTGGGATTGCTTGCGTTGATATCCGTGATCACGCTGATCGGATTTTTAGGGGAATACGCTTTGAAACTTCGCATCGTCAAATTGATGGACCGCATGCTTGAAGGCCTGCCCTTGGTCAAACTCATTTACACGTCCGTCAAGGATGTCATGAAGTCCCTCACGGGAAAGAAAAAGGGGTTTAAGCAACCGGTTCTTCTGCGTCTCTCCCTGCAGGAGGAGGTTCGAAGGGTGGGATTTGTGACCGACGAAGGCCTCCGCGACCTTGGTACGCCGAATGATGCCCTTGTGACGGTCTATGTTCCGCACAGCTTGGCCATATCTGGACAAGTTTTCGTGGTTCCAAAGTCCTATGTGGAGCCCTTGAATGCCAAGGCAGCCGATGTCATGAAATACATCATTGCGGGCGGGGTAACTGGATCGTAAGTGGCTCTTAGGTGCGAATCACCTTAGCGCGAACATTCCCCTCCATGAGGCTCGATACGAGCGTCATGACCATGCTAAAAAGCAAAGCGGCCCAAAAACCATGAACGGTAAAGCCTTCTACCCAATCGCTCGCTAGCATCACCACTAGGGCATTGATAGCCAAAAGAAACAAGCCCAAAGTGAATAGGGTGAGCGGAATGGTCAGAAGGATAAGCAGGGGCCGAATGGTGACATTCAAAACGGCTAGAGCCAAGGACACCCATATCGCCGTAGTAAACGCCGCCAATTCTACACCTGGCAGAAGGTAGGCCGTGGCAAAAACACTCAAAGTGCGAATAATGAATCGGGTCCCCCAACCGGGACGGCCTATTCGCACTGTACGTGATGAATCATTCATGCCAAAATTTTAACAAAAGTCGCACCATATGCCCGAGATTAGCATAAAATATCCCCTTTCCTCATGAAATTTCCCGCTTTAAGCGTTTATGCCGGCCTCCTTCTCAGTGCCTGCCAACTTTCTGAAACGGCTGTAGACCCCGGCCCTATGCCTTTAGATCCTCATTCCTATGCCGACCCCGCCGAGGCGGTGGTCACCCATTTGAGCTTGAACATCACCTCCGTAGATTTTGACGCCCACGTGCTACAGGCCTTGGCGACATTGACCTTTGACTGCCACCAGGCGGACACCTTGCGCTTGGACACCTATGGATTGGAAATTCAGGACGTTCGGGCTACGGGCGAGGGTTTCGGCGAGGATATTTTGCGCTTTGCCCCCGGACGCCACGATGCCATTCTAGGCACAGAACTACTGATCTTCCCCGATAAAACCGTGGACGGGTCCTACACCATTACCATTTGGTACAAAACCAGCCCCGGCGCCAAGGCCCTGCAATGGCTGAGTCCCGAACAAACCAACGGGAAGACGCACCCTTTCTTGTTTACCCAGAGCCAGGCTATCCTAGCCCGCACCTGGATCCCTTTGCAGGACAGTCCAGGCATCCGCTTCACCTACGATGCCAAGGTTCAGGCCCCTGAAGGCTTAATGGCGGTCATGAGCGCTTCCAACCCTCAAGAACGATCGGAAGACTCCCAGTACGCTTTTGAAATGAAGCAGCCCATCCCCTCTTATTTGATGGCTTTGGCCGTGGGAGACTTGCGCTTTCAATCCACAGGTCCTCGCACTGGCGTCTATGCAGAACCCGCCATTCTCGAAGCTTCTGCCTGGGAGTTTGGCGAAACGGAAGCCATGATTGCTGCAGCAGAGGCCCTCTATGGTCCTTACCAATGGGAGCGCTATGACCTCCTGGTTTTGCCTCCCTCCTTCCCTTTTGGCGGCATGGAAAACCCGCGATTAACCTTCTTGACCCCCACCGTTATTGCTGGCGACCGCTCTTTGGTCGCCTTGATCGCCCATGAATTAGCGCACTCCTGGTCGGGAAATCTTGTCACCAATGGAACCTGGAACGACTTCTGGATCAATGAAGGATTCACGGTCTACTTCGAAAACCGCATCATGGAGGCGGTCTATGGCGCAGACTATGCCGCCATGCTCCAATCCCTTTCGCACAGTGATTTGACCGCTGAGGTGGCCGATTTCATGGAGAATGCCCCGGATGACACCAAATTGGCGATTGATTTAACCGGCCGCAATCCCGACGATGGCGTCACGACGATTGCCTATGACAAAGGCTTTCACCTCTTGCGTTTGATCGAGCAAACCGTCGGTCGCGAGGCTTTTGATGCCTTTCTGAAGGACTATTTCGCGAGCTACACTTTCCAGTCTATGACCACAGAGCTCTTCATCGCTCACCTTCGCGCAAGCCTATTGAGCGACGTTCAATGGGAAGAAATGGGGGGGGACGAGTGGATTTTTGGCACGGGCCTCCCCGCGAACTGTCCAGTGGTGGAGCCCACACTCTTTACTTCGGTAGACACTCAGGCGGCGCATTTCATCGCCGACGGCACCCTGCCTTCTGAGACGGAAAACTGGAATACGCATCAGTGGTTGCGCTTTTTTAAGGCCCTGGAAGGTCTACAAGCGGAACCTGCGCTGGATCTGGACAAAGCCTTTCACTTCACTCAATCGGGCAATGCGGAAATTTTTGCAGCATGGGCAGAACTTGCAACCCGAGGCGGGGTCCAAAGCCCGTCACTCGATGAAGAAATGCACCACTTCTTGTACCGCGTTGGACGTCGCAAATTCCTCACCCCACTCTATAAAGCACTCGTGGACGCAGGCCGAAAGGACCTCGCCGTAGCGATCTACCAAAAGGCTCGCCCAGGCTACCACGCTGTGGCGCAAGAAACGTTGGATAAGCTTTTAGGGGATTAAGGATTATTGGGTTAAAGGTTCTGCAAGCTTCATGACTACGAGCGCCATGGATGCTCTAGCCCTAAACAGGCACATACGCTTGAGCACTTTTACGCTTAAACGTTTCTACCCTGAAACCTTTTCACTCCTTGGCCACTCAGCCCACTAGGGACGAGCAATCCAAACCTTACCCAAGCGCTGACGGTAAATGCCCAACTCAGCGTCGTTTGGCCTTTCTGTCAATGGAAGGACCACTCGGTGCATACCATTTACCTCCATGCTCTGTGCTGGGTAGCCCTGTGCCACCAACTCTAGGACACGCTTTGTCGCCAGCGCTTTGGTTTTGAAGGATCCCGTCACCAGGTAGCAGGCGACAGCGCCCGATACCGGAGCCGTGGCCGGCTGCGCCATGGTGGAAGCGGCCTTTACCGGGACTTCCTTCGCTTTGGGCTGAGCGGGTACCAAGGGTACCATCGCCACGGAGCTCTCTTCCTTCGCTGGAACCAGTTCGACCACCGAAGAGGATGCTGGCAAGGAAGGCGCGAAGGCGCGAGGCTGGTTGGTGACAATGAACTCGGTGCGACGATTCGCCCAACGGATGTCATCTGGGCAAACCGAACACTCCATTTCACAAGGCATGGCCGGCTCGGATTCTCCGTGGAACTCGCCGTGGAATTGGTCTTGGGTAATGCCTTGGTTAGCGAAGTAGCGCTCTACAGTACCCAGGCGTTGCTTGGAGAGGGACAGATTGTACGCTTCGGTCCCCTTGCAGTCCGCGTGGGAACGAACGATGACATGGAGTTCGGGCTGTTCGCGCAGAGTTTGTGCGACAAAGGCGAGTTTGGCCTGCTCCTCCGTGGTTAAATCCGAACGGTTGTACCGGTAGTATAAAGGAGGCAAGGTCAAGGTAAGGGATTTGCCTCCGGCCTTCTTCCACTGGCCGGCCTTTTCCGGCAAGCCAGGGTAATCCACCTCGCCTTCTACAGCGATGCTGGCTTGGCGGGCGGCATCTTCGGCAGCGAGGGCCGAATCTTTTTTCGCCTGCTCCTCGAGCAAAGCGGTCATATCGATCTCGAAGCGGAAGATGTTGTCGCCATCAAGGGCAGCCTTTCGGTTCGAAGCAAACCAGCCACTGCCGGCCGCGTCCAAAAAGGGGCTAAAGTCGTCCGCCGTCGAGTTCACATCATCCATCATAAACCACTCTTCGGTCTCCAAATTGAGCATAATCAAATCCAAACCGCCTTGGCCGGGGAAGCCGTTGGAGGCAAAGAAGAGCGTGTCGCCGTGAATGCTGGGGAACATTTCCTTGCCTTCGGTATTGGCAATGCGTAAAGGCTGCGCAGCGGCCCAGCTGGAATCCTTCCAGTCGGCATAGTAGAGATCGGTACCGCCTAGTCCTCCGGGCATGTCCGAAACAAAATAGAGGCGCTGGCGCTTGGCATCCCATGTGGATTGGCCGACGTTGAAGGCATTGTTGTTCAAGGGGAATGCTTCCTCCGGGCCCCATGTACTATCCTCCAGCCGTGAGCGGGAGTACAACTGCAAGCGGAAAAGCCCGTTGAGTTTTTGCAGCTCATTTTTCGTGTAGAATACCCGGTTTTCGCCAAAGGAAACGGGGCCCACGTGGTAGGGTGACGCTTCGGTCAGGGGCTTGTCGCTCATTTCAAACAAGCGGACCTTCGTCGAGTCCCAAACCCACGGCTTGATGTACGGGTCATTGCTGCGCTTGTCCGTTTTTTCGAAGCCTTCTTGGGGCCGGGAGGACGAAAAAATCAATCGGTTTTCCCAGAAAACCGGGGCGAAATCGTCGTTGTCGGAGTTGATGCCTTTGGCCAATTCCATGGTCACCCCACCGGGCAATTCGAGGTGTTCAATTTCACCGCGGTTCTCCCACAACTCCGAACGGCGGTGTGCCGGATAGGCACTGGAGTAGTCGTCCATGCGCTTGGCGGCTTGCTCCGTGCGGCCCAATTGGCGCAGGGCGTCGACGTGGGCAAAAATGACTTCCGCCGAGAACGGCGCTTCACTCTTATTGGCCTCACGGGCGGCGTCAAAAGCCATCACCGCTTGTTCCGGCATGCTGCTTTCCGAATAGATCAACCCCGCGAGGTTCCATTCTTTCGCCGACTTGAGGGTGGTGCGCTTCAAATATTGAATGGCGGTGGCGTGCTGGCTTTTGGCCCGAAGGCGTTCCAATCGCGCTTCGGCTTGTTGACCATAGGCGAACACGCTGCTGCATAGGAGGGCAAGGAGGAGGATTCTACGCATGGCCTTAGAAATAACGAGGTGAGGTGACCGCCTTTCCGGGTAAATACAGAGGGAGGCTCAAAACAAAGTCATGCGACATGGGGCCGAAGGGAGCGAGGTCCGAGGTCGTGCGCTCCATGGAATACCCAAGTGTCAGGCCGTTGGACATGCGCACGTGAAACCAAGCGCCAGCGGCAGACCCGGGACGGAGCGTAGCACCGAGCGTATAGCGGCGCTTGTAGACCATCGCAGGACTGAGGTCCAAGCTACCGGGGGCGTTCGCCACCATCTTGTATTGCGAAGAGAAGCGGAAGTCCCAATCCGCCTGAACAGGAAGGGCAAAACCGCCTGAAGCATAAAAATGCTGAGCCGTTCGAAGAATGCCTGGCGAAGAAAAGCTGAGGTAGTAGCGATCCCCATAGACCATGGCTCCGTAGCCCACCATGGGGTTCCATTGGTTGATGTCCGACTGGAAGATCGGATCGTTGGGGTCAATCACATAGAGGTCGGTCAGGGCCTCGTTGTAGTTGCTCATGCCCAAGCGCAAACCTACGGCCAGCTTGGACTGCTCAGAGACCCGAATACGGTAATTCACATCGGCCGCCACGGAGGTCATTTGGATCGGTCCTAGCTGGTCCGATTGCAGCATTAGGCCCGAACCCAGGGCATCGGTAACCATGCTTTGGCCCGAAGCAAACAGGGTCGTGGGTGCCCCCGTAATCCCCTGCCACTGGTTGCGGTAGGCCAGCGTCAATTCGGGATCTTGCGCATTCCCTGCATAGGCTGGGTTGTACATCGTAGGGTTAAACACATAGAGCGCCAAATGCGGATCTTGCTGCGCCTGCATCAGGGTGGCGCTGCAGAGGAGGAGGAAAAGGAGAGTCTTTTTCATGGCTTAGCGCTTCAAATAGATGTAGCCGGTTTGGGCAGGTTCGGTCGAACTCAAGGTCAAGATGTAGTAGTACACGCCATTGGGTAAGATGCCATCGCCTTCCAAGACAAAGCTTCCCGACGTATTCGGACGGCCGTCCCAATCGTTTTGGTAAGGGCCTTGGCTGTCGTAGACGGCATGTCCCCAGCGGTTAAACACTTGCAAACGACTATCCGGATGTCGAAGGATGCCCGGGATAATCAAGTAGTCGTTCAACCCGTCGTTGTTGGGCGAAATGCCCTGTGGGACATCGGTGTTGCATGCATCCGGGTCGAGGTAATCTGGAATGCCGTCGCCATCACAATCGTCGTCAAAGAGGCCGTCGTTATTCCAGTCGTACTCATCGGCATCGCTCAGGCCATCGCCATCGCTGTCCAAATCCAAATAATTGGGAATGCCGTCGCCGTCCACGTCCAAGTCGCCTTCGTCGATGTCCAAAATGCCGTCGCCGTCGCTGTCGAGGTCACGGAAGTCTTCTTGGCCGTCGCCGTCGCTATCGGGAACCGGCAAGGCTACGCCGCCCTGACCGGGATCCACCGCGTCATATAAACCATTGAGGTCCACGTCCGTGATCGCACCCGTACCGATGTAGCCGTCCTTGTCGGGGTCGCTGCCGCCGCCTTCGTACACATCGGTCAACAAATCATTGTCGCTATCGTGGTCGAGGTAGTCGGGCGTTCCATCGTTGTCGTAGTCCCCATCCAATTCTATGCTGTCCAGGATGCCGTCGTTGTCGCTGTCCAAGTCCAAATAGTTGGGCTGGGTGTCGCCATCGCCGTTGTCTATCCCTTCGCTGGCATCCAGAATTCCGTCGTTGTCGCTGTCGACATCGAGGAAGTTGGGCGTACCGTCGCCGTCAAAGTCGGCTACCATTTCCGTGCTATCCGGAATGCCGTCGCCATCGCTGTCCAAGTCGAGGAAGTTCGGGAAGCCGTCGCCATCCGCATCTGCCGCCGTTTCTACGCTGTCCGGAATGCCGTCGCCGTCGCTGTCGAGGTCTAAGAAGTTCGCCAGACCGTCGCCGTCAAAGTCGAAGTAGCCTTCCGTTTGGTCCGGAATACCATCGCCATCGCTATCGAAATCAATGTAATTCGGAATGCCATCGCCGTCGGGATCTCCTGTGCCCTCAATGATGTCGGGAATGCCGTCGCCATCGCTGTCCAAATCCAGGAAGTTCGGGAAGCCATCGCCGTCCACATCTGCCGTGCCCTCTACCGCATCCGGAATGCCGTCGTTGTCGCTATCCAAATCCAAATAGTTGGGCTGGGTATCGCCGTCAAAATCTGCGGACGTTTCAATGAGGTCCAGAATGCCGTCGCCGTCGCTGTCCAAATCCAAGAAATTCGGACTGCCGTCGTTGTCAAAGTCTTGGGTCGTCTCCACCGCATCGGGAATGTTGTCGCCGTCGCTGTCGAGATCCAGGAAGTTCGGAATGCCGTCGTTGTCAAAATCAGCCGCTGTTTCGACTGCATCGGGAATGCCGTCGCCATCGCTATCCAAATCAATGTAGTTGCCCAAGCCATCGCTATCTGCATCGGCAGCCGTTTCAATGCTGTCGGGGATGCCGTCGCTGTCGCTGTCCAAATCCAAGTAGTTCGGGATACCATCGCCGTCGGTGTCTACTACCCCTTCCACGCTGTCGGGAATGCCGTCGCCGTCACTGTCCAAATCCAAATAGTTCGGAATGCCGTCGCCGTCCGAATCGTTGGTCGTTTCCACAGTGTCTGCAATGCCATCGCAGTCCGCATCGTAGGTGCCAATTGTGATGGTATCCGACGTAATGACACAGCCATTAGTATCCGTAATGGTGACGACAAAATCGCCTGCCCACAATCCCGTCGCCGTATCCGTGGTAGCGCCGTTGGACCAGAGATAGGTGTAGGGGCCAACCCCTCCTGCAACCGCCACATAGGCCACGCCGACCGAATCCGTCAAACAGTTGGTGGTGGCGAGTTGCGCGGCGGTGGTGGACATGCCAAGCGGATCCACCAAGGTGTAGGAGAGCACATTCATACATCCCAAACTATCCGTCACAGAAAGCACATAGGTGCCTGCCGCCAGATTGGCCAAGGTGAGTGTATCACCCTCGAGGGCTTGAACGGTATCCGTGCTGCCCAACCAGGTTGTTGTGTAGGGGGCCACTGCACCAAACAAGCGAACCTGAATGCTTGCTGCCGTGTCATTGGCACAGAGGTTTTGGGTCAAGACCACAGAATCCATCAGGGCTATCCCCTCTCCCACAAAGACCGAATCTAGTTTACTGCATCCCAGGCTATCTGTCACGGTCACGGTGTACCAACCCGCGGTGAGATTTGAGGTCGTGTCTGCTAAGCTTCCATTGCTCCAATTGAATGCATAGGGAGGAAGGCCTCCGGAAGGTTGCACAAAGGCCCTGCCGGTGCTATCTCCAAAACAGATATTGTCCAGGGAACCAAGTGCTAGAGTCAGCAACGCAGGCTCTGTGAGAACGACCGTATCCGTTACACTACATCCCAATGAATCCGTCGCCACATAAGCGTACGTTCCGGCCATAAGATTACTTAAGGAAGTGGCCGTATCGCCCGTATTCCATACTACCAAGTAGGGCGCCGTGCCGCCGGATAAGTTCAATCCAATGTAGCCAGCCGTATCTCCATTGCAGGCCAAATGCGCAACACTGTCGAGCACAGTGAGTGCGGCAAGAGGTTGGCTCAACGTAAAGCTCAAGGTTGTGAAACACCCACCTGCATCGCCCACATTCAATGTGTACGTCCCTGCCGGCACACCACTCAGTAAGGCATTCGTATCGCCGGTATTCCAGTAATAACTGTAGGGCGGTGTGGCGCCTAAAACTGTCACGGCAATGCTCCCTGTAGAATCACCGAAGCACTGCACATCCGTTTCAACCGCGGAGATATTGAATGGCAGAGGTTGAACGATGGTGAAGGTATCCGTCACGCTGCAACCATTCACGTCGGTGACTACCAGGCTATAGGTGCCAGCGCTGCGGTTCACGATATTTTGCGATGTAAAGGCCCCACCATTCCAGCTGTACGTGTAGGGTGCAGTACCGCCACTCACCGCCGTCAAGATCTTGCCATTCACCAAGCCGTAGCACGAAATATTCTGAACGGTGGCGTTGATAGCCAAGGGCGCGGGAGCCACAATAGTGTCTGTAAGTACATGAATACAGCCATTCGCATCCATTATGGTCACCGTGTAGATTCCAGGCGACAAGGAATCGATGGCCGCTAGCGTGTCCCCTGTATTCCAAAGCACCGTATAAGGGGTCATTCCGCCCGTCACGGCGAGCGTAAGACTGCCAGTCGAGTCCCCGGGACAAAGGGGTTCGGATTTAGTCAAAGTGCCGGAAAGTGCTGCTGTAGGCTCCGTTACCGTGTACGTTTGGCTGAAGCTACAAAGCTGCGCGTCGACCGCGTTTAAGGTGTACGTCCCTGCACCGAGGTTCACCAAATTGGCTAACGTGTCGCCCGTCGACCAGAGGTAGGTGTAAGGTGCCGTCCCACCCGTTAGGATTACAGTAATGGTCCCTGTACTGTCCCCGTAACAAAGCACATGGCCCAACGCGACCGAATCAGCGATGGCAGCAGGTTGATGTACCGTATCCTGAACAATCAACGTACAACCATTCCCATCTGTGATGGTCAGCACATAGATTCCCGCTTGAATACTGTCCAAGGATGGGACCGTCGAACCGGTGTTCCAGGCGTAGGAATAGGTACCTGAACCTCCAGATGCCAAAACGCTGATTGAACCATCGGAAGCACCGAAGCACCGGGCATCCGCCACCGAGATGGACGCCGCCAGCGCAGCGGGTTGGGTAAGGGTAGCGGACGCCGTCATCGAACAACCCGCAGCATCTGTAATCGTCACGGAATACGTCCCCGCAGCCAAATTCGATTTAATCGCTGAGGTTCCCCCAGTCGACCAGAGGTAGGAATACGGTGCCAAACCTCCAGAAACCAATGCGGCGATAGAACCGGTAGTGCCTCCATAGCAATCCACATCGGTTTGAATTAAGGAAACGGCTAAGGCCGCATTTTGAGTTATGGCCACACTCAGGTTTTCTGAACAACCCGCGGCATCCGTGACTGTAAGCGTGTAGGATCCGGCCGAAAGACCCGAAAGGTCCTCCGTCGTAGCTCCCGTTGACCAAGCATACGTGTAGGGCAATGTCCCCCCTGTGATGGAGACATCCACCGCTCCTGTACTACCCCCAAAGCATGCCACATGGGTGAGGATGGTAGTGAGTGATAAGGCTGCAGAAGGTTGGGCCAGTGTATCCGACCAAAAGATTGTACAGCCCGCCGCATCCGTTACACTAAGCGCGTAGTATCCCGCGTTTAGGCCCCCTAGATCTTCAGTCGTTGCTCCAGTGTTCCATGCCACCGTGTATGGGGCAGTTCCGCCCGAAAGTGTTACATCAATGGCCCCTGTAGACGCCCCGTAGCATAGGATATCCGTCACACTGGAAGACACCGTCAATCCTACGAGCGGCTCCGTGAGGGTTGTTGATCCCGAAACGCTACACCCGTTGGCATCTGTTACTGTATAGGCATAGGTTCCAGCAGCTAAATTGCTTCGAGACAGTTGTGTTGATGCATCCGACCACGCAATGGTGTAGGGGGTAACGCCCCCCGAGACCGTCACGCTCAACGCGCCGGTGGTATCTCCATAACAGGCAACATCTGTTGAGGTCGCGCTGGCAGATAACGCTGCGCTTGGCCCATCGACTTGAATCGTAGATGTTGCGGTACAGCCGTTAAAATCCGTGACGGTAACTGTGTAGGATCCCGACGTCAAATTAGTGAGGTCTTCCGTGGTCCCCACAGCAGCACCGGAAAGAGTCCACGCATACATATAAGGCGCCGTGCCCCCATTGATGGTCATGTCAATGGATCCGGCCAAATCGCCAAAGCAATCTTCATCCGTATGCGTCTCGGAAATCGCCAGAGAGGCAGGTTCTGTTAAAGTGGCCGAATGCGTCACTGTACAGCCATCCCCATCCGTGATGTCCACACTGTAGGTGCCCGCACCCAAGCCCATAAGGTCTTGTGTGGTAGCTCCAGTATTCCATACATAGGTGTAGTTTCCAGCTCCCCCGGAAACAGTCAGATCGATCGTTCCATCCCCACTCTCAAAACATGTCAAATCTGTTGTGGCTAGGGAACCGACGATTTGAGTAGGTTGCGTGAGCGTTGCGGAGACCGTCGAAGTGCAACCGGCCGCATCCGTAACTGTCAAGTTGTATGTACCTGCGGCAAGATTCGATTTAATGGGTGTGGTTCCTCCGGAAGACCATGAATAGGTGTAGGGCGATTGGCCTCCTGAAACCAATGCAGCAATCGATCCATCTCCCGCACCAAAACAACTCAAATTGCTTTGAATTAAATTGATGGACATCGGTGTGCCTTGCGTGATCGTATAACTCTTTGTCTCGGAGCATCCCGTGCCATCCGTGATGGTTACGGTATAGGTTCCTGCGGCCAAACCGGTTAAATCTTCCGTCGTGGCGCCCGTGTTCCAGACATAGGTCATGGGTGCAACGGCATTCAACAAGGACAATTCAATGACGCCGGTATTCCCTCCCGAACAGAGCACATGGGTCAAGGTGGCCGTCACCGTAAACGTCGGGGCTGAGCCAATCGACACCAAAATAGCATTGGAAATTTTCGTGCTGCTTCCATCCGTGACGGACCGACGGTAATACGTATTCGCCGTCAAGCCTGCCGGGACATCGTAGGTGGGCGCGTTGCTGGCGGCAATTGGGGCCCAGGTCACGTTGTCCGTGGAGGACTCCCATGTGTAGGTCAGTGTACCAGAACCACCTGATGCATTGAAGGGGGACGTGAAGGCCACGGGATCTCCTCCCGTGCATATGGTTTGATTTCCTGCGATGGTTCCCGCATCAAGGGGAAGACCTGGGGGCAAACTTGTCGCCGTGGGAGGATTGGTAGTAAAGTCATACGCGCAGTACCCAAAAATATCACCAGACTGTGGGTCTGTTAATTCAAAGATCAAGGTCTGCGCGTTCTGCAGATTGTAATTCGTCGTTGAATAAAAACAGTAACCAAACTCCCCTGCCGCGACGGCGCCCTGCGCTGAGGCTGGGCCCACGACGATGCTCGTCAAGGTAGCAGCACCCCCTGAGATGCTTTCATAGATGGCCGTGATGGCCGGGGGATTGACCGAGCCCGTCATAGCTGTCCAATTCATCCGAATGTTTCCTGTCTTGGAACCAGTAGGTGGAATGGCGTAGGCTGTCCCGACGAAGTTGGGGGCTACGGCAATGCCTGGCTCTCCGGGACATGCGCTTGCCCCTCCGTTGCCGTTGTTCCGAAATGTAATCGCCGCACAACCATCCACATTTACCCAGCTTTGTGCCTTGGCCGTGTGAGACAGCGAGAAAAAAATCAGCACGGCACCCAAAACGGTGCGGATAGGTGTGGGTAGGGAAGCTATCATGGCTACAAAGTTCGTTGCTAAGGGGTTAAGGTATGGGGCATACCGCAGATTCGTGGGGGCGATTGAGTAAGCGCAAGTCGTACGCATGTCAAAGGACCCTATTTAACTTTTTGTGCAGGCGATTTCGAACCTCCTGCAAGGAGGTGAACTCCTGCAATAACGCGGCCCGGTCGCTTTCTTCCTGGGCATTTTCCAGTTGATTCGTCACGTGTTTGATCATCCCCGACAGGCGTAGCTCCTTGAATCGTAGGAGGCACTCCTCCACATGCTTGGAGAGGCCCTCGCTGCGGTCTTGAATGAAGATGTTTTTTCGCTTCCAGTCCGCCAGGGCATAGCGCTCTGTGAGGAGCTCCGCCACCACCGATGCAATGGCCGGTTCCGGATGGCGGCTGAAGAACTCACCGGAGAGTAATCGCTCTTCTTGCTGCCATGCCTCCTGCATCGCCCGATGCAATTGTGCATAGGGGTCAAATTCGAAGGTCATTTCATCCGCGGCCAAATCGTCTAAGATGATGGCGCCGGCCGCATCTTGGAGCGGC
>Ga0208172_1000059_pt1 | contig 49162 bp, 67 predicted proteins | sample Colrivmet1552A02_FD_187657 | JGI IMG/M metagenome (GOLD analysis project Ga0208172, IMG submission 187657) | Estuarine microbial communities from the Columbia River estuary - metaG 1552A-02 (SPAdes) (version 2) | ecosystem: Environmental > Aquatic > Marine > Intertidal zone > Estuary | place... | reverse complement strand
TCGGCGGTGGCTATTAAGATAGATATGATGATGGCTCCCCTCACGCTGGCCGTGGACGAGGCAGACCGCAGGTGGGGAATTGACCGCCTGCCCGAGCTGGTGGCCGTAGACACGGCGGCGAAGTGGGGACTGACGCTGGCGAAGCTAAGCGAGGCAATCGACGCAGAGGACGCGGAGAAGGCCGCACAGTGGACGGGGGCCGCTCTCCGGGGGTTGGCGTTCATGGAGGCAGAGGCAAGCGCTGGCGGCGCTCTGCGGGCGTGCAGCGACGTTTGGGAGGTAGAGCTGAACGGGGTGGTCTACGGGATTATGAGAGATGGCCGCGCGTGGCAGGAGATCCGGGAACAGCGGCCAGACTTGCGGCTGCTGACGCTGCGGGAGGTTGCCGTGGCCGTCGAGTGGTGGTCAGAGTATGGCTTAGGGAAGATGCAGGCGGCGGTGGCTGACGCATTCCCGGCGGCGGAAGTAATCAGGAGCAGGCCGGGTGGCTCGCTGGAAGATGACATAGGAGAGTTGTGATGAATAGAAGTGAAGTGCTGGCAGATGCCGATCGGCTGATCCACGGCGAGCGCCAACAGAACTACGGCGACGCAGCGGACAGCTTCGGCGCGACTGCGGCCATGTGGTCGGCATATCTTGGCTGCGGCGTGACAGCCCGCGACGTGTGCAACATGATGGCGCTGCTGAAAATCGCCAGACTGCGCTTGGGGCAGCACGACGACAGCAGCGTCGATGGCTGCGGCTATCTGGCGCTGGGTGCGGAGGTGGCAGGCTGATGGTGTCGGCGGTGGTTGACGTGGGTGGCGTCCGCGATGACGTCGTGGCCGACGTTGCTGACGCGATCCTCGACGCCATGGATGATGCCATTGACGAGGGGGCGACAGTGGCCGAGCTGCTGTGCGCTCTCGGTGTGGTTCTCGAGGAGATGCTGGGCGAAAATGTCAGCCCAGAGAGCATGCATTGAGCGTGGAGGTTGGAAGTGGTGACGCTACCGAAGTTGCCGTTTGATTTGCCGCCAGCGACGGTGGACGAGACTGCCCCAAGGTTTTCACTGACGAAGCGTGGAGCCAGAGGGGCCGTTGACGAAAGCCTGACCGAGCCGGACTGGGGCGACATTCCCGTGATCGACGCAGCAGACGGCGAGGGCGTGCCGTGGACTGACGCTGACGTCTGACAGGTGGCGGTTTGAGGTCTGCCCGGCGCACACGCCGTCGCACCCGTCCGCGCGCCTGTGCGTGCCGAAAATTGATTGACGATGTCAACTGTTAACAGTGTCAACTATTGACGATGTCAATTATTAACAGTGTTAACTATCTTCGGGCTGACACAACATATAGTGTTTGCTGCCGCATAATATCGGCACAATATGCTAAGTCATTGATAACATTGAGACAGCCTTTTAACATAATGACCATTATGCGCCTTATGCGTTAAGCGGCTTATGCGACCCGAAAATTGATTGACGATGTCAACTATTGACAGTGTCAACTATCTCCGGGCTGACGCAACACAGCCCGCAGCCCGCCAGCATCTGTAGACCCCCCCCCGGCGGGCGCGGCGGCGGGGGCCGCTGCTGAGGCACTCCCCGACCTACCGCCGAGAAAATTTTTCAAAACTAAGCGCGCAGCTAATTGACGCATAAAGAGGCAGGCAATATGTTAAGTGCAGAGGAGGCACCCAAGATGACGTCATGTCAGCACCACCCACAGAAGAAGGCCGTAGCTAAGGGCCTGTGCGCTGCCTGCTACATGCGCCAGCGCCGCGCCAAGAGTGTCACCTACGTTGGCCGCGCGCCGACTGGATACAACTACCGCCTCGCCCTCGACTGCGCTGGTGAGTGGATTGAGCGTTTTGATGCCATGATTGACCAGAGCGGGGACTGCCACGCCTGGACGGGGGCTAAGACGAGGGGCGGTCACGGGGTTTTCTTTGTCGCCGGGCGGACGCTCTTGGCGCATCGGCTTCAGCATGCGTTGAGCGGTGGCAACCCCGCCGCTGAGGTTGTCATGCCTACGTGCGGCAACCCGCACTGCGTCAACGCGGACCACCTCGAGGACGGCGCGCGGGAGGGTGGCACGGCAGACACGCGCGCCAAGGGTCGTCAGGGGATTGTGCCGAAGGTCGGCGCGCACTTGCGGGACCGCCACACGCACCCGAAGGCTCGCCGGATTGCCACGCCGGAGGGTGAATTTGCCAGCGCGTCGCTGGCGGCTGAACACATTGGGATATTGCCCCGGACGGCGCAGCGCCGAGCAACGGATTGCCGCGACGGCTGGCGCTGGTTAGACTGACCGAGAAGAGGAGTATTCGACATGGCAGGCAAGCCGCTGAAGAAGAAAATGATGTCCACGCTTACTGACCTCGCCACGGCGGACGGGCTGACGGCGGTGGAGTTTATCCACGACTTTATCGCCAGCGGCAAGACGATGACTGACTTGGCTGAGATGCTTGGGGTGTCTCGCGCATACGCCAGCCGTAATTTGAACGATTTTCCTGAAATTCGTGCGGCCCTGAGCCGCGCCCGCTTGGATGGTGCGGACGCCATAGCGGAGCAGTCGATCCGGCTGGCTGACGACTTAGCTGCCCGCATGGATAGTGGCGAGGAGATCAGGAACGAGCGGATTGGCCTGCTGCGGGAGCAGAATAGCGTCAGGAAGTGGCTGGCCGCTGTGGCCAACCCTGAGAAGTATGGCCGCAACGACAGTCAGGTGACCATCAACATTGGCGACCTTCACTTGGACGCCCTGCGAAAGAGCCGCATGATCAACATCACGCCAGAGACGAAGGAGTTGTCGGATGACAACTGAGCAGCAGCCAAACCCGTTTCTGGATTTTGTTGAGCGCTACAGCAAGGATCCGGCGCTATTCGTCAAGGAAGTCCTCGGAGGCACACCCACGCCGTATCAGGAGGAGGCGCTGGCTGCATTGGCGAAAGGTGAGCGGAAGATGTCGATCAGGTCCGGCCACGGCACGGGCAAGTCTACCTTCGCGAGCTGGGCCATGCTGTGGTATTTGACGTTCCGCTATCCGTGCAAGATTGTGGTCACCGCGCCCACGACGGGTCAGCTTTTTGACGCCTTGTTTGCCGAATTGAAGCGGTGGATCTCGGAGATGCCGGGTCAGCTGCGCCCGCTGTTTAACGTCAAGAGTGACCGGGTTGAATTGACTTCGGCCCCGTCGGAGGCGTTTATTTCGGCCAGAACCAGCCGAGCAGAGACGCCGGAGGCGCTGGCGGGCGTTCACAGCGAGAACGTCCTGCTTGTCGTTGATGAGGCATCCGGCGTGCCTGAGCCTGTCTTCGAGGCGGCGGCTGGCTCGATGTCTGGCCACTCGGCCACGACGCTGCTGCTCGGCAACCCTACGCGATCCAGCGGCACGTTTTTTGAGAGCCAGACGCGGATGGCTGCGTCTTGGTGGGTGCGGCGGTGGTCGTGCTTGGACAGCCCGTTGGTGAGTGATGACTTCGTGGCGGAGATCAAGCTGCGCTACGGCGAGGATAGCAACGCCTTCAGGATCAGGGTTCTTGGAGAGTTCCCTCTGGCGGATGACGACACGATCATTCCGTTTCACTTGGCGGATGCGGCGTCGAAGCGCGACATTGAGGTGCCGGAGGGTCTGCGGCCTGTGTGGGCCCTGGACGTGGCTCGCTTTGGCGGCGACCGGACTGTGCTATGCAAGCGCACGGGGGCGGTGGTGACTGACATTGAGGGCTGGAGCGGGCTTGACCTGATGCAGACTGTTGGCCGCGTGAAGGCGGAATATGACGGCTGCAGCTTCAACATGCGACCAACTGAGATACTCATTGACAGCATTGGCCTCGGCGCTGGCGTAGTAGACCGCCTCCGCGAGCTTGGCCTGCCAGTGCGCGGCGTGAACGTGTCTGAAAGCCCGAGCATTAAGGGGACATATTCCAACTTGCGGACGGAGCTGTGGTTTAGGGTGCGCGGCTGGCTTGAGGAGAGGGGTAGCAGGATACCCCAAAATGACGAGCTGATCGCCGAGCTGACATCGATCCGGTATACCTACCACAGCTCTGGCAAGATGGCGGCTGAGAGTAAGGATCAGATGAAGCGGCGCGGGCTAAAATCTCCCGACTTTGCTGACGCTCTGTGCCTGAGCATGGCTGGCGAGGCGGCGACTGCGATGGGCGTCAGGTCTACGAGCTGGGGCCAGCCCTTGCGGCGAAATCTGCAGGGCATCGCCTGACGTTGTTTCGCTGTTAGTTTTCAGGTAAAGTGTCCCCAACCTTGCAAGGGATGGGAACTATGGCGGATCAGCGTTATCTGAATTTCATTGACATGATCAACGGTGGCGGCATGGGGGCCGCTGGCAGTCGGTTCGAGGGCGGCGGCTTGCTGTCTATGCTTGGGAATGCGCTCGGCATCCGCCCCTACGGCTACGAGGACAGACTGTCCGAGGTGCGGCCCATGGCGCGCCCCGCTGGCTTGATGCCAACGCAGGCTCGCCCGCAGCTTCCCGTGACTGGCATGGACGAGACGCTTGTGCCGGGGCCGATCTACAGCGGTCGCGGTGACTTCGGGATGCCCGCCCAGAATATGCAGATGCCCGCAGAGATCGGCAACTCAGGCAGCGGGATGGCCGCGCTACAGTATGGCGGTCGCGGGACGGTCGGAATGCCAATTAACTCGATATTTAACACGCCGGAAGGCCGTGCTGCACTAAAATATCTTCGGTCTATCGGGGCAGTGAATTTCTGATGGGTATTTTTGACGCAATCTCTGACTTCCTGTCAAAAGAGGCAGGCCAGCGGCGCACTCAGGCGCTCAATGAGGGCTTGGCATACTACGTCCCGCCGGAGCTGCGGCAGAAGCTGGGGCTGCTTGCGGAGATGACCCCCACCGCCACCGTGCAGCGCGCGGGGCAGGCTTCTGAGCGGATGCTGGCACCTAACCGCACTGTCGGGCAGCGCGTCGGCGATCTGGGAGCGATGCTGTCAGAGACTGCGGGCGTTGTCGCCCCTGCGATGGTGGCTGGCCGTGCGGCCATGCCTGCCGCGCAGGCTGTGCAGGAGGGGCTGCTTGGCTTCTCAATGGGCGCGGATGATATGGGCCGCCAGTTTGTGGAGCGCATGAACCAGCCGGGTCCGGTCCCCACGATGTATAGTAACCCTGTCATGGCTCCATTCGACATGGGGCGCGGCATGGGCGACAATGGAGGCCCACGGCGGCCTTTCGCAATAGAGAGCGTAGACCTTCCAGCACACTCCCGCCCCGAGTGGTCTGGGCGCGCCCCGAATCGCACCGAACCATATCCGCGCTATCGCCCAGCAAAAACAACTGAGCGCATGTCGCGCCTAGAGGCACAGATTGCCGACCCCAACAACCCAATTCGCGGAATTTTCGACAATTACGTCGAGAAAGGCAAAACACTAAAGGGTCCAGATTGGTATAACACCGAGGAGCTGCGTGACTGGTTTACTTCTCAGCTCGGTGATGCTGAAGGAGACAGGCAGTGGCGTGAATACATGGAGTTGATTGGCACAACATCAACGGGCGCAAAAGTTCCGTCAAATATTCGGATGGCTTCATTTTATCGCGCGCTAGCTCCAGAAGATCGAGTTGCTGTTGCTCAGATGGTCAAGGACAACGGCATCACGCCAAAAGCCGCCGCAGAAGCTCTTGGCGTGATGCCGCCAAATACTCCTGATAATTATGCGTATGGGCACATCAAGCAGCGCAACCAAGCGGGCAACGTCGTTAATCGCGAAGCTGGAGACTGGTCAAGGGCAGTCCCTGAAGGGCTTTCTGGGGCAGCGCTCTCAAAATGGCTTCAGGCAAACCCGAAGGTTAAGGGTTTCGGTAACGACTTGCTGGGTGATGAGACAAATATCGCCGCTGACATGCACTTCATGCGTATGCTGGCAATGGCAGACGGCGGTGGAGATTTCTTGAATGCTCAGGCTAAATTGAGCAAGGCTGACACCGACACTGTGGCGAGTGTGATCGGCCCGAAAAACATGAAGAAATACACATCAACTCGCATGGTAAACGGCAAGCCTGTGTCTGAGGTAAATCTATTCAAGGCATGGCAAGATGGGATGATCAAAGACACATCGGCGCTGCAGAAGATGCCGACAGCGTGGGCTGACACGCCAAAAGCAAACGAATATGCCGCCTACGAAGACATGGCAAACCGCGTTTCTGCTGAATATGGCATGACACCAGCGCAGTTCCAAGCGTCTCTCTGGATGGGCGCTGGCGACTTGACCGGACTGGCCGACGAAAGCCAAGGCACATTTATGGAGCTGTTCCGCAACGCACTGGATAAGAGAGCCGGGGAGCGCGGGTTGTCGCGTAGGGAGATGCTCACTGACTTTCTGCAAAACAAATCCCCGCTAGCTATAGCCGCTGGCCTGCCCGCGTATGGTCTCCTGTCGCAGCCTGATCAGGAGCAATACTAATGCCGCTGAAAAATGGCAAATCCGCCAAGACCATCTCGGCCAACATCAAGGCCGAGATCCACGCGGGCAAGCCGCAGAAGCAAGCCGTCGCCATTGCTCTCAGCAAGGCTGGCAAGTCCAAGAAGGGGAAAAAGAAATGAAGAAGCCCGTATTCAAGCCCTGCAATGGATGCCCCACCCCCGCCAAGTGTAAGGCGGCGGGCCGTTGCCTGATGAAGGGCAAGAAGTGATGGCCAAAGACCCGCGCCTAGCAAAAGTCGGCGTTTCGGGTTACAACAAGCCCAAGCGCACACCGAGCCACCCGACAAAATCTCACGTCGTGGTGGCAAAGGAGGGGGCGGCGGTCAAGACGATCCGCTTCGGTCAGCAGGGAGTGAGCGGAGCCGGGGCCAGCCCCAAGACGGAGGCCGAGAAGAAGCGGCAGGCGTCCTTCAAGGCTCGGCACGCAAAGAACATCGCCAAGGGCAAGATGTCTGCGGCTTACTGGGCTGACAAGGAAAAGTGGTGAGCTGAATGGCTATTTCAACATACGCAGAATTGAAGACGGCCATTGCCGACTTCCTGAACCGGGACGACCTTACGTCGGTTATCCCCAGCTTCATCGCGCTGGCGGAGCAGCAAATGGCGCGGGACATCCGCCACTGGCGTCAGGAAAAGCGAATTGAGACCACACTCAACGAGCGCTATGAAAACCTGCCAAGCGACTTTATTGAGGCGTTGGAATTAAGCACTGACAACAACCGCCGCCTCACGCTCATCTCTACAGCCGAGATGCAGGATCGCAAGGAGGCCACGTCAACGTCTGGCGCGCCGCAGTATTATCGTTTCACTGCAAACCAGATTGAGTTTTTCCCCGCGCCGACGGCGACGTCAACGTCAACGCTGTCGATGCAATACTACGCGCGCATCCCGGCGCTGTCTGACAGCAACACTTCAAACTGGGTGCTGTCCTACGCCGCCGACGCCTACCTTTACGGCGCGCTGCTGCACTCAGCCCCATACCTGCAAGAAGATCAGAGATCGGCTGTCTGGGCGGGCCTGTATCAGTCGGCAATAGACGGCCTGCGCCGCGACAACGACGGCGGCAAGTATGGTGGCCCGCTCAAAATGGGAGTTCCGCGCTGATGGTAACGACGACTTGGGATCAGAAGTCAGGGATGACCAGCGCCACAGAGGTAGACAACCTCGAAAGCTATTCCGCGCAAGCGGAGGCGTCAAAGGACGCTGCAGCGGCCAGTGAGGCAGCGTCTGCCGCGTCTGCTGCGTCTGCGGCTGGCAGCGCCACAAGCGCGACGTCAAGCGCTGCAGCAGCGTCTGCGTCTGCTACGTCTGCAAGTGGATCTGCCAGCTCGGCTTCGGCGTCTGCGTCTGCGGCATCGTCTTCCGCAGCGTCAGCCGCCACGTCGGCCAGTAGCGCCGCCACGTCTGCCAGCAACGCGGCCACGTCGGCCAGTAGCGCCGCCACGTCGGCCAGCGGTGCTTCGGGCAGCGCCTCAAGCGCCTCCTCGGACGCAGCGGCGGCGGCAGCAAGTGCTTCGGCTGCGCTCTCCAGCGAGACTGCGGCGGCGTCCAGCGAGGCTGCGGCGGCGTCCAGCGAGACTGCGGCGGCGACGTCCGCAGTAAGTGCGTCGAATAGCGCCACATCCTCCGCATCATCTGCGTCGTCAGCATCAACGTCAGCAGCGACTGCGACGACGCAGGCTGGCAACGCCCTCACGTCGGCCAGCAACGCCGCCACGTCGGCCAGTAGCGCGACCACGTCGGCCAGTAACGCGGCCACGTCGGCGTCTTCGGCTGCTTCCTCGGCGTCCTCGGCTGCTTCCTCGGCATCTTCTGCTTCGGCATCTGCTGACGCCGCTCTTGCAGCCTTAGACAATTTCGATGATCGCTACCTTGGCCAGAAAGCCAGCGATCCAACGCTTGATAATGACGGGAATGCTCTCGTAGCTGGAGCGCTATACTTTAACACCACGACAAACTCAATGAAGGTATATGACGGAAGCCTTTGGCTTGCTGCTTATGCTTCTTTGTCTGGCGTGTTGCTGTCGGCTAATAACCTTTCAGACCTAAGTGATGCTGCCACAGCCAGAACCAACCTCGGTCTTTCTACGGTAGCGGAAACTGGCGCTTACTCTGACCTGTCTGGACTTCCCGCCCTTGGCACCGCAGCCGCCACGGCAAGCACTGACTATGCAACCGCTGCACAGGGCGCGCTGGCTGACACCGCCCTCCAAAGCCTCTCGGGCGAAAGCATTCAGAACCTATCTGACGTTGGGTCGATGACACCTGTTGATGGTGATGTCCTCATCTGGGAGGCGGCAAGTTCAAGCTGGAAGTCTGGCGTTGCTGCGGCTGGCGCTACGGGTGGCGGCACTGACCAAGTGTTTTACCAGAACGATCAAGCGATCACTACCGACTACACCATCCCCGCAGACAAGAATGCCATGTCTACCGGGCCTGTAACAATAAACTCTGGGGTGACACTGACAGTATCCTCCGGCGCAAGATATGTGGTGATCTGATATGAGCAAGATTGCACTAGAACCTAACGCTTCCGGCACTGGGGTATTCTCCATTGCCAGCCCTAACAGCAACAACAACAGAACGCTGACACTCCCTGATGCGACGGGAACACTGGCCACGACTGCTGATATTCCTGCGGCTGGCGGCATGACCTTACTTGGCACCCTTGCTACCACAAGCGGCTCATCTGTGACGCTTTCTGGTCTTACGCTGACGGACTACAAACTGCTTTATTACGTTGTAGATGGCGTAGGGATTACTACTGCTAACGACGACTTGTGCATTGAGACTGCTAGTTTTGACTTTGCTATTGGAAGATCAGTAGGAGGCTCTCCTTACCTTATATATCTTGATGGCTTTGTGGACTTGAACGCTGGCGTTTCGACAAGCGGTATTGCGAATAATTATTCAGGAAGCTCTTTTTGGAGCCAAAGTCCACTTAAAGCAGGTGGTCGTCCCTCTAGCTACACGACAGCCTCAACCTCTATCTCTTTCCTTTGCAGAACTAGCACATTCTTTGCTGGCTCCATCCGCATCTATGGGGTGAAATGACATGAGCGACTACTTTGAAGTCATCACAGACGCCCAGACTGGTGAGCGCACCATCCGCCCCTATACCACGACTGAGATTGCTGCTGCACAAGCCTCTGCACAGGCACAAGCCAAAGCCTCCCGCATTGCAGCCCTTAAGCAACTCCTTGCGGACACCGACTACGTTGTCCTATCGGACTATGACAAGAGCAAGCCAGAGGTTCTTACGCAGCGCCAAGCATGGCGAGATGAAATCCGCACACTGGAGGCACAAGCATGAGTGTCGTAATCAACGGCTCTACTGGCGTAACGGCACCCGCATTTGATGGGTCTATTGATGCGGCTGACTTGACGGGAACTCTCCCTGCCATTGATGGTTCAGCTTTGACTGGCTTGGGCATGACCTTACTTGGCACTATCGCAACTACAAGCGGGTCGTCTGTGACGCTAAGTGGACTTGATCTGACTGGTTATAAGTTTTTGCAGCTTTCTATAAGTGCGGTATCCTCGACAAGCACCAACGACTGGCTGAATTTAAATGGTTATTCAGCCGCAGTTGTGACTGCGGGAGGTGCAGGCACCATTACGTATGGAGGTGGTTTTATTAATCTCTCCACTAATGCTTTCTACGTCAACTCCGTTACCCTTAATGGAACAGCTATTGCCTCTCAGTCTACCCGAGGCGGGCCGTCTGGCCTAACTACAGCAAGCACTAGCATTACCTTTACAATCTCGGCAGGCACATTCGATGCTGGCTCAATCACTATCTACGGAGTTGCATGATGGAATACTTTGAAGTCATCACGGACGCCCGCACAGGTGAAGTCACGAAGCGACCCTACACCGAGGCAGAGGTTGCAGCCATTGAGGCTCGCAAGCCAGCAAGCATTCGTGCCCAACGTGACAGCCTCCTACTCACAGTGGACGCCATTGCTGGCAATGCACTTCGCTGGGCTGCACTTGACGCTGACACGCAGGCAGCATGGGCTGCATACCGCCAAGCACTGCTAGATGTGCCACAACAGGCTGGCTTCCCTCACAACATCACTTGGCCGACAGAGCCGCAAGGGGTATAACCGATGTCTCAAATCCGTGCGAACTCAATCACCAATGCTGATGGCACAGGAGCGCCGGACTTTCCTAATGGGTTGCGTGCGAACTCAATCACCGACGTTGCTGGCACTGGCGCACCTAACTTCCCTAATGGATTGACTGGGCTTAATGTTGCCTCCGCAGGTGACATCTCCCAAATTCTGTTGAACCGTTTATCAGCCATCAACTTCTCGCTGGATAACGGCGTCTACAACGCAAACTTTAATGGCGGGTCTGTCACTGGTAACCTTGCTAAAAGCTCTACCAGCATAAATGCGGTGCTTGTCAGTTTAATCCCAGTAATGTCTGGGGGAACGACATCTGCTTGCTCAAGTGGCTCTGTGTCTTGCAGCGTTACACCAGCTGGGTATAGTAATTTATCCACCCTGTTTGACAACGGCGTAACTTACTTTCAACAATACACATCAAGCACGATGACTGTAACTGTTGATTTTGGAGCGACTACAGCAATTGGTGGTTACTTCATTGAGCGTTTTGCCAACAGCGCTTACCAGCCCCGCACTTGGACCTTCCAAGGGTCTGCCAACAACTCGACTTGGGTGACACTTGATAGCTACGACAGCAGCGCGGATTGGGGGGCTGACGTTCTTACGCGCTCCGCACTGGGGTCATACCGCTACTACCGCTGGGCATTTACCGCAAGCAATGGCTCTCCGACCACCGGCTATGTTATTGACGAGATGGACATCATAGCCTCCGGCGGCACTACTGGGTCGTTTACCTCTGAAACATACACAGCGGCAACCGCGCCAACAAGCGCCACGGTAAAGGCCCGGATTGTCACAGGAACTGCGCCAGTATCTGAGTCTACCTACACGCTTTCAGCAAGCCGTGACAACGGGACAACATGGACGGTCCTTCCATTTACTGTCTCCCCGTCAAACTCTGTTGCGGATGGTGCGTTCTACATCTCTGGAACTGCTAGCATTGCGTCTCAGCCCAGCGGTACGCAGATGAAGTACAAGATCGAAGCCTCATCCGCGCCGGGATTTTCTATTACCGCCGTTACTTTTGAGTGGAGCTAAGCCATGAACTTCAACTATAACGGCGCAACAGAAGGTCAAAACATCCTGCTCGGCGGGATTGGAGACGGAGTAGACCAAGAGGGGCTTTCGCAGGGAACTTGCGTGGCTGTTTCGTCTATCCTTGGCATTAGCAAAGCTGACGCGGCTCGCTTCATCCGTCAAGCTGCCCTTGCTGACAGCGACTGGACGCAACTGCCAGACGTGAACGTAGACAAGGCCGCGTGGGCTACCTACCGTCAGGCTCTCCGTGATATTACGGCTCAGGCTGGCTTCCCCGACAATGTGACTTGGCCGACCAAGCCAAGTTGAGGTGTGTGAGCATACCTGTCGCGGCGTAGTAAAGCCTCAACATTTCTGCTAAGGTGCCACCAAGCAAATCCGACACAAAGGTTGGTCACATGACTGTAACGACGAATTATAGCTGGAACCTCCCGACCGTCGGCGGCGATCAGGACACTTGGGGAACCAAGCTAAACAGCAACTGGACCGCACTGGACACGCTGCTCGGCGGGGTGTCTGCTGCCGAGCTTGGGTATTTATCCGGCGTGACGTCTGGTGTTCAAGCCCAGATCGACGCCAAGGCTCCAGCTGCCAGCCCGACATTCACGGGGACGGTGACAATCCCCACAGCGGCTGTGACGACCGCCACCATTACAACTGCCACCATTACAACTGCAAACGTGACGACTGTTGATCTTGGCAACTGGACCATCACCGAAAGCGCTGGCGTGCTTTACTTCGCCACCGGGGGTGTCAACAAAATGAAGATCGACGCCTCTGGCAATTTGACTGTAGTAGGTGACGTCACAGCATTTGGGACGGTCTAATGGCAATTCAATCCTCTGGGGCCGTCTCGCTTTCAGAAATTCAGGCTGAGTTTGGCGGCAGCAACCCAGTCAGCCTGAGTGAATATTATCGCGGCGGCTCTTATGTCACCGACAATAATACGGGTGTTCCCACCTCTGGCGAGGTTAGCCTAGCCGCAGACTTTTATGGCACCGCCAAGACGGTATCAATGACATATGAAGTGATCGGCGGCGGCGGCGAGGGCGGCGGCGGCAGCTACGGCGGCACTGGCGGCAGCGGTGGCGCAAGCTCCATATCGGGGGCAGGGGTTACCACCATTTCAGCGTCGGGCGGATCTGGCGGCGCGGCATCGGGCTTCTACACTGGCCAGTCCGGTGCATCCAGCTACTACGGCGCGGGCGGCGATGGCGGGCTTAACTCAGATAGCGGAAATCAGTCTCCGGGATACCCGGCACCATCTTCCTCCTATGGGGCGGGCGGGGGCGGGGGCGGCTCCGCGCCATTTGCCGCATACAACGGCGGCGGCGGCGGCGGCGCATCCACCAGACAAGCTGGCACCGTGGCGGCAATCCCCGGAGGGCTTGTCTCGGTCGTGGTGGGTGCTGGCGGGTCTGGCATTGTCGGCGGCGGCGATGGGGCGGGCGGATATGTCAAGTTGACGGTTGGCGGGGTTTCCACAACATACGCTTCCGCCGGGAGCTATACTTACACGGTGCCATCATGACATTAATCCCACTTCAAATCCCCGCAGGCGTCTACCGCAACGGCACTGAATTTCAGGCCAGCAACCGCTGGCGTGAGGCGAGCTTGGTCCGCTGGGTTGAAAACACAATGCGCCCGGTCGGCGGGTGGACGGCGCGCGACGCAATGGACAGCGTCGCCCCGCGCGCCATGCTGGCGTGGACTGACCTCAGTGGCAGCGAGTGGGTGGCTACCGGAAGCTACAACAAGCTCACTGTCGCCACGGCTGGCGGCGTCATCTACGACGTCACGCCTGCCGACTTGGTCGGCGGGACGCTCGATGCGGTGATCAATACGGGCTTTGGTGGCGGTTTTTTTGGCACGGGCTTCTTCGGAGCGCCACGCGCGGCGCAGGGGCAGTATGGCGAAGCCACGACGTGGTCGCTGGATCACTGGGGCCAGAACCTTGTGGCGTGCTCCACGACTGACGGGCGGCTTCTGGAGTGGGACTTGAACACGGCCAGCGACGCCGCCGTGATTGCAAACGCACCGACAAGTAATCTGGGGTTAATGGTTACCGAGGAGCGCTTTCTGTTCGCGCTTGGGGCTGGCGGAAATAGCCGCAAAGTCCAATGGTCTGACCGGGAGGATAATACATCGTGGACACCAGCCAGCACAAATGAAGCGGGCGACATTGAGCTGCAAACCTCCGGCCAGATCATGCAGGGCATCCGCACGCGCGGGCAAACGCTTATCATCACCGATCAGGACGCCCACAGCGCCACCTACATTGGCGGGGGGTTTGTCTACGGCTTTCAGCGCGTCGGCTCGTCATGTGGGGCGACAAGCCGCAAGTCAGCGGTCGGCGTGGACGAGGGCGTGTTCTGGATGGGCCAGAGAGGTTTTCACGTATATTCTGGCGGCGCGGTGGCAGACATCCCGTGCGAAGTGGCTGACTATGTGTTTAACGACATTAACCGAGACCAGATCAGCAAGGTGTGGTCGGTCAGCAATCAGCAGTTTAATGAGGTGTGGTGGTTCTACCCGTCGGCGTCGAGTATCGAGATTGACCGCTATGTGACCTACAACTACGCGGAGCGGCACTGGTCTATTGGCGAGCTTTCGCGCACCGCTGGCGTAGATCGAGGCGTGTTCTCGCGCCCAATCTATGCATCCACAACTGGCACGACATACAATCACGAAGTCGGCCTCAACTACGACGGCGCGACTGTGTTTGCCGAGAGTGGCCCGATTAGCCTCGGCGCTGGCGATCAGGTGATGCGGGCGACAAAACTGATCCCCGACGAGCTGACGCAGGGCGACGTGACGGCGACATTCAGGACGCGCTTCCATCCAAACGACACCGAGCGCTCCTACGGCCCATACAGCATGTCAAACCCGACCGACGTGCGATTTACTGGGCGTCAGGTGCGAGTGCGCTTGGACGCCGCCCGCCTCGCTGACTGGCGCGTCGGCATCATGCGCCTTGACGCTACGGCGGGAGGCAAGCGGTGAGCTACGGCTACAACCCACCCCCGTGGACAGGCAACCTCAACGTCTGGGCGGCGAACCTAATCACATACCTGCAGCGCACGGCGTCTCGGCTTGGCTTCAAGACGAGTGACGCCCGCGCCACAGAAAACGGAGTGATCCTCTGGGATGACGTGTCTGGCTATCCCGTCGTATCCAAGAACGGCGTCTGGCGTCAGGTGATCTTGGAGGACGGAAATGCCAGCCTCTACATCCCGAGCAACGTCACAGCAGCGGCGGCGAACACTGCCTACGCACTCACGTTCACCGCAGCCGCTGCCAATGGCATATCTCTCGGCACGCCCGCCTCGCGCATCGTCTTCGATGAGGGTGGCGAGTATATGCTCTCGTTCACGGCGCAGATCACGTCCACCAACTCTAGCCAAGTGAATTTCTGGTTTTGGCCCCGCATCAACGGCGTAGACATCCCCACGTCGGCCATGAGGACGAGCCTGTCGTCCAACGGTGCCACTGACATCGTCGCCCGCAGCGCTATCTTCCCCCTCTCGGCTGGCGACTATCTGGAAGCCTACTGGGCGGTCGATAACACAAATGCCTCGCTGTCGGCCCATGCGGCCACGGCCTTTGCCCCATCAACGCCTGCGGCAACGCTAGCCATAACGAGGATACACGGTTGACGCCCAACATCCACGACTACAGGGAGCAAATTGAGGCAGCGCTAAAGCACAGCGGCGGCACTCACATCTTCCAAGATATTGTGGACGCCGTGTCCGAGGGGCGCATGCAGATGTGGCCAAACGGAGGCACTGTGGCAATTACTGAAATAATCGTGTATCCTCGGAAAAAGGTTCTGCATGTGTTTATCGGATCGGGAAAGCGCGCAGAGCTTTTTGAGATGATAGACGTCGCGTGGCGGTGGGGGCAGGCCCTTGGCTGCAGCGCGATGACACTGGCGGGCCGCAAGGGCTGGATGAAATTGATGGGCAAGCATGGCTTTAAGCCTACGCTCTATGTGATGGAGAAGAGCTAATGTCAGGTGGTAAGGGTGGGTCGCAAACCACCAAAGTCGAGATCCCGCAGTGGCTGGAAGACGCGGCGCAGTCAAATATTGCTCGCGGCGAATACGCATCAACTCTAGGCCCGATTGCATACTATGGCCCAGATGTCGCGGCGCTGACCCCAATGCAGGAAGCGGCCATGGCCAACACCGGGCAAGCCGCATCCGCATTTGGCACGGCGGGCGGCGGGCTTTCGCCATCCGCTGGCATGCCAGCGGCCAACACCTATGCTGGCGGCGTGAGGGGGTATAGCTCCGGCGACATCTATGATCAGGCTCTCAGTGAGCTGCAAGCGCGTGCGCCGGGACAGTATGACGCTATTCGCGCCATGTTTATCAACCCGCAGACAGGCGCGGCCCCGTCGCGCAACTTCCCCACATACACACCATCGCCCGTGTCTGCCCCGGCAGTGGCTCAGGCTTACACAAATGAACCCGGAGGCAACTATGGTGGCGCTGGCCCGTCAGGGGCTGTCGGAATGGGCGGATATGGATTTGGCGACGCAATGAATGATATTTCTGTGGCAATGGGCGGCAAAGGCTTTGGCGCTGGCGCTAAAGGTTTCTGGGGCTAAGGAGGCACAAAATGGCAGGCGCAGCAAACCCGCAAGCAACATCGCCCGTAGGCGCTAACGTCTATCAGACGTCAGCAAGCCTTTACAATCAGGCAGCGGCTGGCCCCAATATCGGGCAGTTTATGAACCCATACACGCGCATGGTGACTGGGCAGACGATGGCCGACCTTGAGCGCCAGCGCCAAATGGCCGTTAACACCACTGGCCAACAGGCGACGCAGGCTGGTGCGTTTGGTGGATCTCGCCACGGTGTGGCCGAGGCATTGACCAACGCAGAGTTCGCGCGGCAGGGCGCGCAGACTTTCGGCAATCTGCAGCAGCAGGGCTTCAACACCGCGCTGGGGGCTGCTCAGGGTCAGCAGGGCATTCAGAGCAATCTGGCAAACCTTGGCTTTGGCTTCGGGCAGCAGATCGCGGGGCAGCAGGCGCAGCAGGGCGCGCTGCAGCAGGGCATCCAGCAAATGCTGATGGACGCAGCCAAGGGTCAATACGCTGGCTTTGCTGGCGCGCCACAAAACGCGCTGCAGACGATGCTGGCGTCCGTTGGCGCGGCCAATATGGGGCAGCAGACGCAGACGGCCAGCAAGCAGCCGGGGCTGTTTGATTACTTGGCGATTGCAGCCACAGCGATCCCAAAGGTCTCTGACATCCGCCTCAAGGAAAATATTCAGCCCGCAGGGAATGTCGGCGGCGTGCAATTTTACACTTGGGACTGGAACGACGAAGGCAAGCGCATTGCAAGCCCAAGCCAGCCGACGTTTGGAGTAATCGCCGACGAGGTCGCGATCTCGCACCCGCAGCATGTTATGCGCGGCGATGACGGCTACCTCCGCGTCCGCTACGCTGGCTTGATCCGCGAGCTGGAGGCTGCTTGATGGCAATCGCCGACTGGAATACGATCCGCAGCAACATCTTCGCGGGGGAGAGCGGCGGCGATTATGACGCGCTTTATGGGTATTCCAATCGGCCCGGTCGTCAATTTGAGAACACGCGCCTTACCGACATGACAGTTGACCAAGCCCTGAGCTTTTCCAACACGTCTGGGCCTTACGCCCAGTGGGTTAAGGGGCAAGTTGGGCGCGTGGCAACCCCCATGGGGGCCTATCAAGTGGTCGGCACTACGCTGCGAGATGCCAAGCGTGGCCTCGGCCTGCGCGGCGATGAGAAGATGACGCCGGACATGCAGGACAAGATCGGCCAGTGGATATATCAGACGCAAGGCACGGGCGCGTGGGAGGGCTACAGGCCGGACGCGGGCGCTCGCTCCGTCGCCGCCGATGCGATGGCGGCACTTGGAAAGGGCAAGACGATGAATGGAATGGGACCGACGACACCGCAGCCGCAAGAGCGGAAGGGCTTCCTCGGGGGGCTGCTTTCTGATCCTGATCTTCTTGATCGGCTGGCCATCGGCTTCGCTGGCATGACGCTGAACCCGAATGTCGGTTTGCAGCAGATGGCGGCGCAGCGCATCGCTGGTCGCGCGGAGGAGCGGAAGGCTCAGACGGACACAAACAAGACTGTCCAGATGCTACAAAACATGGGCGCTGATCCCAAGCTGATTGAGCTGGCGCAGGCTGGCTACGCCAAGGAGGCCATCAGCATGGCGTATGCACAGCCGAAAGAAAAATATGCGACCATGACGGGCGAGCAGCTTAACGCGCAGTATGGCACCAAACTTGATCCTGAAAAGCTCTACAACATCAGCCCGACTGGACAAGTCACGCAGGTCGGTGGCGGCGGCGTCACGATCAGCAATCAGCAGGAAACAGAGTTTCAGAAGGCCGTGGGGAAAGGCATCGGCGAGCAGGCGCTTGATCTGCAGGCGGCAGGCTCAATTGCCCAGCGCAATAAGGGAAGCTATGCCGTCCTCGCTGATCTTCTGCAAAATGCCCCGCAGGGCGGGCAGGGCGCGTTTGTGGCCGCTGCGTCTAATCTCGGCCTAAAGCTGGAAAAGGCAAGTGACGTTGAGGCGGCTCAGGCTATTATCAGTCAACTTGTTCCGCAACAGCGCCAGCCCGGTTCTGGCCCAATGTCTGACGCCGATCTTGAATTGTTCAAGCGCAGTCTCCCGCGCATCATCAACTCACCGAGCGGCAATCGCCTGATCTTGCAGACGCTAAATGCAATATCTGATTACGACATACAGCGCGCCTTGATCGCCCAAGACCTAATGACCGGAGCCATCGACCAAAAAGAATACTATTCAATGCTCAATAGCCTTGAGAACCCACTAGCTCTGTTCAAGCAGCAGTCGTCTGGTGCGCCTCCCGGAATGAGCCGCGAAGAGGCAACAAAGCTACTCATGGGGCAATGACATGGCAGATCAGATGACGCCAGCGCAGGCGGACCAAATCCTTAATGCCGTGAAGGTTTTAGAGCAGCTTGAGCGTGACGGGAAAATCACGTCATCAGAACAAGAAGCTCTTGACCGATACCGCAAAAAGCAGCGTCCCGCCGAAGATGTGGCGCTCGAAACGGCTGCTAGGTATCAGGGCTTCAAGTCTGGCGCAATGATGGCCTTGGACGATGAGATTGCTGGCGCTCGCGCGGCTGTTTCGGATTTTGTGAAGTCGCGCGACACCAAGTCGGCCAGCGAGGCATACTATAAATACCGGGATTTACTTCGCCAGAAGGACGAGGCAGCGCAGCTCATCTCTCCCGAGGCTTACGCAAAAGGCGAGATGGCTGGCGCATTCAGTGGGGCGATGGCCCCCGCTGGAGGCGCGGCAAAGGTTACGCAGGGAATGGGTGCGCTCGGGAAAATAGTGTCTGGAGCATTGACGGGTGCAGCCATGGCTTCGCTGCCGTCCTATGGTCGCGGCACTGAAGGTCCAATCGCCGACATTGGAAATATTGATCCGAGAACAGCAATTACAGGAGCAGCAATAGGCGGTTCCTCCCCAATGCTTGGAGCCGCAGCCGGATACGGCGCGCGAGCGCTGCAGGATGTGGCTCGCTTTGGTCGCGCACTACCAGACATGACTGGTCGCGCCTCAAGGCGCGTGGCACGCAGCATCGGCGCGGCAGAGCGTTCCGGTCAAGACATTGAAAAATACTTAGCAGAGATCGGTCCAGAGGGAATGATTGCAGACATCCCCGGCTCTCCGCGTCAGACCGCGCAAGGGATGGCAGCTATCGGCGGCACGGGGGCAGACATCGTGCGCCGTGAGATTGAAACGCGTGCCGCTGGTGCTGGCCAGCGTATATCGGGTGAGATGGATGCCCGTATTGCTGGACCAACTGCCGCATTTGAGGCGCGCGCCGAGCAGGCACGCCGAAAGGCATCTGTGTTCGGCCCAATGTATGACGCGGCAAAACAATTTCCTGATCCAATCAATGTTGACGCCCTCCGCAGCGGCATAACTATTGCGGCGCGAGACCAGTCAGGCCCTGTTAGGGCGGCTCTTGGCCGCGTTCTAAAAGACATCGGGCAGGAGGGGGAAATCTCTGCACTTCGCCTGCACAACGCTCGCGCAGCCCTAAGCGACGCCAAAGAAGAAGCCTTTGCGGCAAAAAGCGGCGAAAAGGGCAAAATCCTCAAAAATGTTCTTGAGGAGGTAGACCAGAGGCTGGATCAAATCCCCGGCTACGCGCAGGCCCGTAGCGGGTGGGCTGACGCTTCGAGCATTGAAAGGTCAATTGATCAAGGCCGTGAAGTGTTTTCCGGCGGTCCAATGTCTGCCATGTCCCCGCAGGAGCTTGAAGTGAAGCTGTCTGGTATGTCTGACGCCCAGAAAGAGGCATTCAAAAAGGGAAGCCGAGAATACATCGCCGCCCTTATGGGGACGAGCCGCAACGATGCTCCTGCCGCATGGGGCGCATTCGATAAGTCTTGGAACGCTGAGAAACTGCGCCTGATATTGGGTGACCAAGATGCAAGCGCCATCATGCGCCGACTAAAAGCGGAGGCCGAGTTTTCCAAAACCCGCAGCGAGGTTCTCGCTGGCTCCCAGACAGAGTTCCGCAAGCAGGCGGCGGCAGACTTGTCGTCGGCCAGAGAGATGGGCGCTGAAAGCGCTCCAACAATAACGGAGCGCCTCAACAAGACACTCTCTGCCCCCGTCAACCGTGTCGTTGACGAGCTTCTTTTCGGCACGGCCAGAAGCACGCTGAACCGCGACATTGGGCGCATACTGTCCCTGCAAGGGGCGGAGCGCGATGCGGCGGTCAATGTCCTGCTTCGCGGTGCGCGCAACATGCAAGACAAGACGCGCGCACAGCAAATCATTGAGCAACTGTTTAGTGCGGGTGCGCTCTCTACAGTTCCAGTTGTAACGGAATGAGGACAAACGATGGAACCTGAAGACCGCATCGCCGACGAAGACATCCGCGACATCCTCGACGAGCTGGAAGACGCCGCAGAGGGCGAGACCGAAGAGATGGAAGGCCCAAAGCCTCTGGAAGATGACGAAATTGAGAGCATCTTCTCGGTCGCCGTTCAGGATGCCATTGACTTCATTGAGAGCGATGTCAGCGAGGACCGCATCAAGGCGCAGCGCTACTTCGACGGCGAGTGCGACCTCGGATACGAGGATGGGCGCAGCCGGGTTGTCTCGACCAAAGTGCGCGACACGGTTCGTGCCGTGAAGCCGTCGCTCATGCGTGTGTTCCTGTCTTCCTCGAAGTTCGTGGAATACATCCCGCGCGGCCCGGAGGACGTGTTGCTGGCCGATCAGGCAACCACCTACATGCACTGGAAATTCCAAGAGATGGGCGGCTACCGCATCCTCTCGGACGCCTTCCACGATGCGCTCATCAAGAAGATGGGCGTCGTCAAAGCCTATTATGAGGAAAAGAAGTCCACCAAGGTCTACACCTTCACTGGCCTCAACGACATGCAGTTCAATGCCATCATGGCAGACCCTGACATTCAAATCCTCGAACACAGCGAGACGACGGAAGCGTCGATGGCGCAGACGCCGGACATGGTCATGGCGCAGCCGCCAATGGTCAGCCATGACGTGAAGGTCGCCCGCACCACCTACGCTGGCGACCTCTGCGTGGACAGCATTCCGCCGGAAGAGTTCTTCTTCGACCGCAACGCCCGCTCCATCAGCGACTGCTACGTCTGCGGCCAGCGCACCGACATGCGCGTCGGCGATCTGGTGGCGATGGGCTTTGAGTTTGATGACGTTGTCGATCTGGACAGCTCAACAGACACTGACACCATCGTCGCTCAGGAGGAGGAAGCCCGTCGCGGCTACTCGATGAACCCGAATGACGACGAGAATGCAACCGATCCGTCCATGAAGAAGGTCATGGTCACGGAAGCCTATATGCGTATAGACGCCGACGGCCAAGGCGTGGGGACGCTGCATCGCGCGATACTCGGCGGCTCTAAATACAAGCTGCTCATGGTCGAGCCGTGTGACGAGATCCCCTACGCAATCTTCGAGGTGGACCCAGAGCCGCACACGATGCTTGGGCGCTCGCTGGCCGACATCACGATGGATGATCAAGACGCCACAACGGCCATGCTGCGGGGCATCCTCGACAATGTGGCCATGGTGAATAATCCCAGGCTAGCGGTGGTAGAGGGACAGGCGAGCATCGAAGACATCCTCAACAACGAGGTGGGCGCGATCATCCGCCAGCGCGCTCCCGGCATGGTCCAGACATACGAAATACCGTTCACGGCGGGCCAGACGATGGGCGCGCTGCAATACATGGACGGCTTGGTCGAGCAGAAGACGGGCGTCACACGCGCCTCGGCGGGCCTCGATCCAGACGCATTGCAGTCCACCACCAAGGCGGCTGTAGTGGCGACGATGCAGGCTGCGGCGGGTCAGGTCGAGGTGATGGCGCGTAATCTGGCCGAGGGCGGCATGCGCCAGCTCTTCGGCCTCCTCTTGCGCCTCACGGTCAAGCACGCCGACGGCGAGAAGATGATGCGGCTTAACGGCATGTTCCAGCCAGTTGACCCGCGCGTCTGGGACACCTCGATGGACTTGATCGTGAATGTCGGGGTCGGCACTGGCCGCGAGGAAGAGAAGGCGATGGCCTACCGCGAGGTTCTCGGCCTGCAGATGCAAATCTTCCAAGCATACGGCCCGACCAACGGCGTCGTCTCCCTGACTGGCATTCGTAATACCCTGTCCGACATGATGGCCACGGCGGGCATCCGCAACTCCGAGCGCTACTTTAACCCTATGAACCAGCAGATTGAGCAGCAACTCATGGCGGCGGCTCAACAGGCGGCTCAGGCGCAGCAGGGTCAGCAGGCAGACCCGAATGCAGCCTACCTGCAAGCCGAGCAGATGAAGGCTCAGGTGAAGATGCAGTCGGACGCCCAGCGCGCCCAGCTCGACATGCAGAAGGCTCAGGCTGACCATGGCCGCAAGCTGGAGCAGATGCGCGTCGATCAGGACTTGCAGCGGGATAAAATGGCTCAGGACTTGGCGCTCTCGAACGCCGAGCTTCTGGCAAAATATGGCATCAAGGCCAACGAGATGATGATCAAGGCCGAGCAGAGTGCAGTTCGTGACCAGAATGGGGTGATCCGTTGACGCCAGAGCAGCGCAAAATGAACGCCGAGCGCCTTCTCAACGACGAGACTTTGCGTTTGGCCCTCGACATGATACAACATGACGCAGTTGGGGTATTCACTTACCCCAATTCCTCGCAAGAGGACATCATGGAAGCGCACCGGATGGTCCGGTCGCTGGACGCACTCCGCTCAAAGCTCGAAGCCTTCGTGGCTGACGGCAAAATGGCGGAACGTCGCAAACGATAGGAGCAGCACCGTGGCTAACACGACTGCAACTCAGGCGGTGGATGACTTTGAAGCCGCAACTTCGCTGATCTTGGATCAGCAACCCGTGGACCCTGAAGAGGAAACCTTGCAAGCCGACGCTGAAGAGCAGGCGACCGAGGAAGATGCTGCAGACGAAGCGGAGGCGGAAGACGCGGAAGCCGACGAGGACGACGCCGAAGACGCCGAGGATGACGAAGACGACGAAGAGACCGAAGTCGATCAAGAACCAGCTACTCAGCTCCACACCGTAAAGGTGGACGGACAATCTAAGCAGGTCACGCTTGAGGAACTCAAACGGGGCTATTCGGGTCAGGAGTATGTCCAATCGCAGATGCGCCAAGTCGCCGAAGGCCGCAAGGAGGTCGAGGCAATTTACGGGGCGCTGCAACAAGAGGTGCAACAGGTTTCCGCACTTCGCCAACAGCTAGAGGCTGGGGGTATCCCGCGTCAGCCAACGCCGCCGAGCCGTGAACTCTTCAATTCTGATCCGATTGGCTACATGGAAGCCAAGATGCAGCACGACGAGGAAGTGGTTAAGTGGCAGGAGGACGTGCAGCAGTGGCAAGCGCTCTCTCAGCGCCAGCACCAGATGCAGCAACAGGCGTTGCAGTATCAACTGGCTCAGGAGATGCAGAAGCTGCAGCAGGCTATCCCAGAGTTTGCGGACAAGGAGATTGCTCCGAAGATCCGCGACGCAGTCATCGCCACTGGGCAGGAATACGGCTTCGAGCCGGATGAACTTGCCTCGCTGGTGGACAGCAGAGCAGTCCGCGTCTTGCACGACGCCATGAAGTATCGCCAGATGGTGGCGGCTCGCGGCGAAGCGCAGAGGAAGGTCGAAGCAGCCCGTCCGGTCGTCAAGCCCGGTGCGAAGCAGTCGGCCAAGAGCGGTAAGGTGAAGCAGGCGAAGCAGGTTGTGTCTCGGATGAAAGCCACTGGCAGCGTCGATGACGTCGCCAAATTCCTTCTGAGTTGAACCCCATAAAGGAGATATACCAATGGGCGTTACTGCAAATACCAACGAAACTTACTTAGTCAGTTCGATCCGCGAAGACCTTCAGCCAGCATTGATCTCGATCTCGCCGACTGAAACCCCCTTCATGTCGTCCGTGGGCCGCAAGTCGGTCACGAACACCTACTTCGAGTGGCCAGTCGTCTCGCTCGCAGCGGCCTCTACCTCGAACCGTGTGGTCGAGGGTGAAGCAGCCCCCGGCAACGACGCACCGACCAACGCTGTCAGATTGGGCAACTTCTGCCAGATTTCGGACAAGGTGGTTGACGTTTCTGACACCGCTGAAAGCGTGAACGGCGCAGGCGATGCACAGCGCAAAGCCAAGCAGATCGCCTACAAGCTCCGTGAGCTTAAGCGTGACATGGAGCAGATGTTGGTTGGCGACAACAACGCAGCCGTCGCAGGGTCTTCCGGCACCGCGCGCGAGACTGCATCGCTGTCGGCATTCCTCACATCCAACGTGTCGCGCGGCACTGGTGGCGCATCCGGCACCCTGTCAGGCACCACCTCTGGCTTCCCTAACGCAGCGGCAACTGACGGAAGTCTGCGGGCGCTAAGTGAGACAATGCTGAAGGACGTGATTGCTTCGTGCTGGAATGCAGGCGCAGAGCCAACGATGGTCCTCTGTGGCTCGGGCGTGAAGCAGAAGATCAGCTCGACCTTCACTGGTTCGGCTACTCGCTACCGCGACATCAGCGATAAGAAAATTGTAGCCTCCGTTGACCTTTTTGTCAGTGATTTCGGGGAGTTACAGATCATCCCCTCGCGTTTCATCCGCTCGCGTGATGTGTTCGTTCTGGACCCCAACTACGCTCGCGTTGCTTACCTGCAAACCACAAAGCAGAAGCCGCTCGCGCGCACTGGTCACTCCGACCGCACCCTGATTTCGGTAGAATTTGGCCTCCAGGTCGATACCGAGGCTGGCCACGGTGTTATCGGCGACATCAACCCGGCGCTCTAAGATGACCAAGCGGGGGCTGCTTCGGTGGCCCCCGTCACCTTACTGAGAGGGCAAGAAATGAAGATCAAACTTACCACCGACCGGGGCGTCTGGATCGACGGACACTCGCGCGGCATGGGCTACGAAGCCAATCTGGATGAGGCAATTGCCGAGGCCATGATTGCCAATGGCTTTGCCGAAGAGGTAAAGCTCGCAAAGGCAACCAAGAAGGTGTTCGATGCTAAAGACTGACTGGACGATCAAGGAAAATTTTGACCTCGTTGACGGCAAGATCCACATCAACCGACAGCAGGACGTGCAGAGCCTGATCGACCTCAACAAGCACGAGGCCGAGGTCAGCCCGAGCATGTTTGGTGCTGCGCGCGTCCGCAAGATCGGCTCGATCCCGCTGGTAGTGGCCGAGACTTGGTCGCGCGAGTGCGGCGCGGCTATAGGCTCGAAAGAGTTCGCCGAATATGCTAAAAAGAAATTGATGAGCGGCGACTTCGCGGCGTTCAAAATCAAGGATGCGTAGACATGGATCAGAAAGTCATCGTTGGCATGTTCGCCGCTGCCGTGATGGCTATTCTTTCTTGGATGGCAAGCACGACCTTGGAATTAAAATTGTCTGTTCAGCGACTTGAGATTATCATGCAGCAAGACGCCCTAACAAAGTGAGACCGTCGATGGAAACTCTTGATCTCTTTCTCAAATACATCGTCGTCCCTGTCGGCGCTTTTGTTTGGATGATCCATACAAAGACCAACAATCACTATACAGAGATTGAGGTCTTGAAGGCGCAGGTTGAAGCCACGAAAGAGGCCCACAATCGTGAGTTTAAGGAGGTCCGCGACAATTTTAAGCGTGTGTTCGAAAAACTGGATGGGATCGAAGAGGCGCTGAGAAAATGATTAACCAAGCCACCGTCGATCTGGTCAAAGAGTTTGAGGGCTGCAAGCTGAAAGCCTACAAGTGTCCCGCTGGTGTGTGGACCATTGGCTACGGGACGACGGCTCGCGCTGGCGTTGGCATCGAGCCTGCTGCTGGCATGGAGATCACCGAAGCAGAAGCAGAATACTACCTGCAAAAGTCTCTGGAGAAATTCTCGACTGAGATTGCGGGTGCTATCACCAAGCCAATCAATGAGAACGAGTTCGGGGCCTTCGTCTCGCTCGCATACAACGTCGGCAACGCATTTAAGAGATCGTCTGCACTCCGCCACTTCAACGCTGGCGACAAGGTGAAAGCCGCCAACGCCATGCTGCTCTGGAATAAGGCGGGTGGCAAGGTGCTTGCTGGGCTTGTCCGCCGCCGGGAGGCAGAGCGTAAGTTGTTCCTGACGCCAGTCTCCGTTGACGCACCAGCCGCAGACATGAAGCCAGATCGTAAGAGCGTGGCGCAGTCCACCACCGTGCAGGCGTCAGCCGTGCAGATCGCGTCAGGTGCTGGCGCGGGGATCTCGGCTGTCGGTATGCTCGACGGGATCGCGCAAATTGTGGCAATGATTGTTGCGGGCGTCATCATCGTGTCGGCTCTCTGGATCATGCGCGAGCGGATCAAGCACTGGGGGCAGGGTGTAAGATGACCATGTGGACCGCCATACTACTCGTCTGCTCGCAGTATGCCTGCATCGCGGTAGGCGGTCCTGCGGTCCCCTCAGAGGCCGACTGCTGGGCCACGGTGGACAGCGGCATCAATACCGTCTTTGGCACCTACGGCCCGGACGTGAAGATCGTGGATGCTGTATGCCTGCAATGGGGAGCAGATGCGTGATGTTTATGTTTGGCCGAATACGGCTATTTTTTATTGGCGTGGCGTCCGGCTTTCTGGCGCTGCTCGCCATATTTTGGCAAGCAAGACGCGCCGGGGCCGCTGCCGCCAAAGCCGCAGCCAACGAGGCTAAGTGGGATGACTTGGCAAAAGCCAAGAAGACGGAGGATGAAGTCAATGCGCTGGACGATGACGCTCTGCGTGGGCGCTCTGCTAAGTGGGTGCGCCGCAAGTAGCGGCGGGTCATACTGTGACATCGCCGCGCCTATTTACTTCGACGCTGAGCGCACCGTGATCTGGCTGTCAGAAAATGACGACACATTGCTGCGCGACATCATCATCAGCAACGAGACGTGGGCGGCTCTATGCGATGGCTAAAGACACTGAGCAGACGCATGCATGACGTATCATTTCGTGATACGTCTGAAAGCCTTTGCAGCCGCGCGTGGCGCTTGCAGTCGCATCCATTCTGGCTGGCGTGGACTTATGTGTTCGGTCGAGCGCACTGTGAGCGCTCTTGGGCGCACTATCATGGCCGCGATCAGTAGCACTGGCGCCGGCCGGGCTGGCGAGTATTGGGTGGCCTACCAATTTGAACTGCGCGGAATTGAGATATACCGAGTTGACGGCCAGTTTGACCTGATCGCCAACGTGGGCGGCAGGCTTACAAAGCTGGAGGTCAAGTCGGCCCTTTCCGTGCGAGATGCGTCATATTGTTTCTTCACGCCGCAACGGGATATTGACGAATACGCACTGGTCGCCTTGGACATCGGCTTGATGCGAATATTGACCCGCGACCAAATAGGGCGTCGCATGACAACTCGCATCAAGCCGTCTGAGTTTTCTGCAGAGGCGCAGGAGGCCGATATTGCTGAATTCGTTAACAGACAGGCTTGCTCCACCCGCAATGGTGGCACTTAACGTATGCATTCCTCTTCTGTGTGTAGATGCTCAGGCATGGCCTGCTCGACTTGTTCCTGCTCGCGCTACATTGCGGGCAGAATGTTCGCCGCTTGCCTTCGGGCGGCGGCTTAACCCCAATCCAAGCGAGCGCCTTGATGATGTCGAGCGGGATTGCTTCGGTCATTGTTTACCCCTGTCTTCTTTCTGCTTTTCTCTCTTCCACAATTCGTCAACCAACTGAAATGCCTCCGCCATAATCTCTCGAAAAATGGGGTGATCCGAAGGATACGCGCGGGTCATTTGCAGCCTGACCATATCTGCCAGACATGGATAAACCCTCGCAATCAATGCCTCTGCATCCTCGGCACGCTTAATGGCGGCTCGGTATGGTTCGCTATTCTCAATAGCTGTGTCAGCAAGGCGGCGTGTGAGGTCGCCCATGTCTGCGTCGGTCATGGCTTTGCGGCCCTCGGGTAGCGTGTGGTCAGTCATCCCATCTCTCCCTGATGATAATAGGCGTCAACAACTATGTCCCGCACGCACTCTGCAACTGACGAATAGCCGCCCTCGCTGGTATACATCATCAGCCAATAAAAAGCCGCGTTATCCATCCCTTGCAGGACGTCAGCCAGCGCGCCCATGCGTAGGCGGCGGTTGGGTATTGGGTCATCCATCCGACTTTTTCCGCTGGCTGGTAAGTTCTGCGTGCCGCTGGTTCGCAAAAATTCGCAGCTGAAGGGCCAAGTCGTCTCTTACGTCTGGCGACCAGCGCAAGCGGTGCATCACCTTCTCCAAAATATGCTCGGCGGCGCGCTGTGACTTGCGCTCATAGGCGTCCTGTGCATCTTCACTCCATGTGTTTGACATTTTTTTCCTTTCTCATCTTTCTGATAACATCCCGGTGCATTACCACCACACAGTTCCCGTCTGGCAGAGGCTCGCTGCCCTCCTCCCACGGTGCGCGCGGCATCGTGATTGGCATTACGTGAAATCGGTCCGTGCTACTCGACGAAAGGCCTCGTTTATAGACGGTCCGCTTGGGGTTACTCATGGCCAGCCTCCCGAAGCAGCTTGCCGATCAGGGCGTCAACAACGGCCAGCGCGCTCGCCCCGTCATCGTCTGCGTCGATCATCTCCCACGTCAGCATGGCTGTTGCCTCGGCGCGCGGGCTGGTGCTTGCGTAGGCGTCAACGCGGATGCCACGGTATCTCAACTCGCCATTCCACCAAGCGCGCTGCTCCAGCAACGTCTCGGCGCGCTTGCAGCCAGCGTCAAGCCGACGCATCAGCATTTCAATCCGTTTAGCGCTGCTCATTCTTCTCACTCCATAAGAAAACATCGCTGATCATGACATCGACCGCATATTCGGCCAAGCTGGCGTATCCCCCGTCAATGGAGGCTAGAAAAGCCATCTCGGCGGTCTTGGTTGGCAGCTCGTCAATATGCCGCCCGAAATATCCGACCCCCATTGAGTAGCGGCGGCAGAGCGTTTGAAGCGGTAGCTGCTCCGTGCGCTCCTTTCGCGGTCGGCTGCGGCCATTGCGGATGCCGCGCGTGATGATTGCGTAGGCTACCGAGTAGGTCACACCAGCGGCCTCTGCTACCTGCTTTGTGGTCAAATCTCCAAGCTCCCACAGCGCCAACACTTCCGGGGTCTTTGGATTGGCTCCCTTCATCTCTTTTCTCCAATGTTGTCTGGCCGCATCTGTGGCCGGAGTGATGTTGATGGTGCCAGCGGCTTGATAGGTTCGTCCGGCTCGATCAGAACGCACTGCACGTCCATGATGGTTTCCATGAGGCGCTGATCTGTCACGAAGGCGTCACAGGCGTCGGTGGTGGCGAATGCCACGAAGGCGACCCACATCATAGCAAGCCTCCCAGCAGCAGGATGTAGGCCATCAAGAAGATGGCGACGACGGCGACAAACTCGCCAACAATTTCAACGAAGCGCTTCATTGGCCTGCCTCATCTTTCAATCGGTTAAGTTCGTCCACGTATTGCCCGATGAAGTGGTCTTCGTAAGCCAAATCTTCGCTCACATACGCTGGTCTCACGCCGCTGCCGTAGCGCGCCAAGATGTCGTCATATCGGTCACGGTGCAGCTGGATCATGCGCTCAACAACTTCGATGCGGTCAGGGATGTCGTTGTCTGTCATGGGGTTTCTCCAATCTTGATTTCGGGGCATTTATTTCAGGCGATCTCAGCCAGCGCTTGCGCGGCTTTCTTAGCATCTTCGACCTGTTGCAGCGTCATGCCGCTGTTGGCGATTGCCATAGCGTGATCCAGCGCCTCCGCTACGCGGTCGTCGTCGGTGGCGGTTATGGCGAGGACGAGGGCCAGCGTGAGGGCTTCGGATTTTGTCTTGAGTTCCATTGTCTGTCTCCTTCTGAGGGTTGGTGGGGGCCGAAGCCCCAGTTGATTAGATTTTTGCGGCCTTGAGGATGCCAGCCTTGCACGCGCTGCGGTTCCACTCTGTGGTTCCAATCACCTGCCAACACCAATGGCTTTCTGCGTCTGGGTGGCCTGCGTGCCACTGGTGAAAATACTCGCCCGTGCAAAAGCAGATTGCGTCTACGCCAAAATCTTTTGGGTCAAGGTCAACGTCCTGCCGCTTGATGGTATGACCAGCCTTTTTGTGCCACTCCCAGCGGTCGTCTGCGCCACCGTGGCTGCCGGATAGCGTAACGTTGAAGGTCTCTCCGTTTTTCTCGACACGCGACCCGCCAGCGTAATCGGTCAGCTTCACTTGACCAAGCAGTTTGCCTTTGGTGCCTTTTGTAAAATCGAAAACTTTCATCTGCCTGTCTCCTTCTGAAGGGTGGTGGGGGCCGAAGCCCCCTGTTATTACTGCGGGAGCTTCCAAGTGAATGCCTTTTTGCCCTCGGCGTAACTGGTAACGCACTCATGCACGCTGATGGTCTTGCGGATGCAGCTACCGATAGAAGCGGCAGCATTGATGGCGTCTTCATGCGCCATCTCTGCGGTGGCACCCTTGCCGACTACGATGTTGCCGTTGAAGGTTGCTGCTTTGTGTTCGTAGAAGGTCATCTGTCTGTCTCCTTGGTTGGTTGCTTCTCCTGATCACACCTAATCACAGGAAAAAACACCAATCAACAACTTTTTGCAGGTTGACTGCATATTTTTTGCATATAGGGTGCATGTGATCAACACAGGAGGATCACCATTGAAACAGTTCAAGACAATCGGCATTCAGGTGACGGAGGCCCAGTTGGCCGCGCTGGAAGCCGCTGCGGATCGGTTCGGGCTTGGCATCGGCCCCTACATGCGTATGACCGCGTTGCAGGCAGCGGCCAGTGCCGGGTTTCACCATGAGCAGCCACGGGCCGACTGATGGTAAATGGTCGCGCCAAGGGAGCCAGCTTTGAGCGAGAGGTGGCAAAGCTACTGCACGCAGAATTGGGGATCAGCTTTAGGCGAAACCTGGAGCAATATCGCTCAGGGCAAAACGACGACCTGACGCCGGACGATGACAGCTTCCCGTGGTCAATCGAGTGCAAGCGCTACGCTGGCGGATCGTTTAGCCCAGCTTGGTGGCAGCAGGCGTCAGACGCGGCGCAGGCACAAGGCAAGCTGCCCTGCGTCATCTACAAGTTTGACCGCAAGCCGATCCGGGTGGCCATCCCGCTCGGCGCTATTTTTGAAGATACCGACGGCCACATAGTTGACGTTTCGCTAGAAGCCTTCGCATATATCACAAGGGAGTTGATGGAATGATAAAGACTGACATGACAAACGAGCAATATCACGCTCACGAAGCAATCAGCAGCAGCGACGTGAAGGCGGTGCATTCAACAAGCGCCTACCACTGGCTTTACAAGACCTACAAGCGGTCTGCGGCGTTTGACTTAGGCACCGCCGTCCACGCGCTGATCCTTGAGCCGCACGCTGACCTTATCGTGCGCGGGCCGGAAGATCGCAGGGGCAACAAGTGGAAGGAGGAGGCGGCGGCGGCTGAAATGAACGGCCAGCTATTGCTGACCGAGGCCGACTACGACAAGTCTCGCGCAATAGCTGACGCGGTCATCTCAACGCCAGTTGGGCAGACCATGCAGAGCGAGCGCACGATCAACGAAGCCAGCATCTTCGCGACGTGTTCGCATACCGGCTTGCAAATCAAGACGCGGCCAGACAGCTACTGGCAGGATCGCGGGATCATCTATGACGTGAAGACGACGCAGGATGCCTCACCGATCGGCTTTGGGCGTGAGGTCGTAAAGTATAACTACGCGCTGCAAGCCGCATTCTACCTGCACGTCTGCCGGGAGGCCGGGTTGCCAGCCAAGCAATTTGTCTTTGCGGCAGTCGAGAAGGAGCCGCCGTATGCGACTTGCGTCCACATGCTGTCAGATGATTATATAGCGTGGGGCCACAGCCAAATGCTGGGGGCTATGGAGCAAATCAAGACAGCGCAAGACAGCGGCGAATACAACACTGGCTGGCCTGCCCTGAATATTCTGGACTTACCGCGCTGGATGAGTGCAGATGACGACTTCGACACCGAAAACTGAGCCAAGAGGAGATCACCATGGCCAATGAAGACTTTAAGAAAATCTTGATCCAGAACGTGGAATTGAAATATCCGCGACTTAATGAAACCTACCGCTTCAACACGGCGAAGCGGCAGTCGGAACCGTGCGCGCCAACTGCAAGCGGTGCAAGCTGGTCTATCGCGTGGACCATGTCAGCGGAGCAGGGCAACGCACTCTACAAGGAGCTGAAGGCTCACTATCTGGCGCGCCAAGCTGCGGGCGGGATCAAGGCCGAGTTTACCGGGATCTTCGGGATGAAGAAGCTGGAAGATGGAACCGTTGAGGTGCGGGCAAAGCGCAATGGAACCAAAGCCAGCGGAGAGGTGAACATGCCGCCAATTGTTATCGGTGGGGACAAACAGCCGCTGGCAGACAAGGGGATCTGGTCTGGGTCAAAGGGCAATGTGCGCTGCTTCGCGTGCCCAGTGACCGACCCAGAGGGCAAGGCCGGGGTTAGCCTCTTCTTGGACGCTCTACAGGTGACACACGCAGTCTACGGCGGTGGAGGATTGGACGACTTCGCAGACGTGGGGCCGACGAAGCAGGCAGGCGCTGTTGACGATCCCTTCGCCGCTGACGCACCAGAAGACGACCCCTTCGCCACTCCGTCACCTAAGCCCACCCCGGCAAAGGCAGACTACGACGACGAAATCCCCTTCTGACAATAAAAAAGGCCCGCTGCCGGGGAGAAATGGCAGCGGGCCTCAGTCGGGAGGAGGAGAAGAACGTGACCCATGACAGTCAGCGATGGACCAATTATAATGAACACAACACCTAGTATCAAGCCGCTTGTTGTTTTGCTGAACAGAGGCGCACTTAGCACGCTGAAAGACAAGCCCGGCAGCACTTACGACGGGATCACGGCGCAGCAGATCGCGGCCATGGTCGCAACGCCGCAGTCAGTCAGCAAGTCCGAGGCACTCTTCATCATCCCATCCGAATATCGTGAACACGACGGCAGGTCGCACGAAGCGCAGCGCACGATGGGGCAATATCGCTATCTGGCCTTCGATATCGATAGCGGCAACCACACGCTGGCAAAAATCAAGGACAGCTTTGAGGCTATATTCCCCGACGCTGGCATGATGATCTATTCGTCGGCTTCGGCCTCTGAGGAAGAGAAGAAGTGGCGCGTGTTGGTGCCGCTGAGGACAGCCATCGCCGGAGCCAATTACCCCGAAGCGACAATGGAGGCGGCTGACATGCTGCGGCATCGCGGCATTACCTGCGACCCGTCGCTGACACGCTGCGGCCAGCCAGTCTACCTACCAAACGTCCCGCCAGAGCGCAGGGACGAAGCCGGAGAGCCGCTGTTTTATCAGTCAGAGATCGTCCGCAAGCGTGGCTACGAGTATCACGGCGGCGACATAGAGCAGGCCGTCCGGCAGGCCGAAATCCGCAGGCAGGCGTTGCAGGAACAGGCAGCGGCAGATCGTGAACGCAGAGCCGCAGAGCGGGCCGCACAGCGGGCATCCCGTGGCGATGAGATAAGTGCAGTGGAGGAATTCAACGCGCGCCACAGCGTGGCCGACATCCTGGCAAAATACGGTTACGCCAAGCAAGGCCGCAGCGATCAATACCGCTCGCCCAATCAATCATCCGGCAGCTATGCGGTCAAAGATTTCGGCACGCACTGGGTCAGCCTATCTGGCAGCGACGTGAGCCTTGGCATCGGACAGGTGAAAGATGGCTGGTGCTGGGGCGATGCCTTTGATCTTTTCTGCTTCTATGTCCACGGCGGCGACATGAAGGCGGCAGTCCGATCCTATGGCGCAGAAATCCGGGGGCCTCAGTTGACAACACCCGACGACCCGCTGGCCGACTTTGAATTCGTCAGCGAAATTTCGTCGGCACCGGAGGCCAATGAAACAACGCCGGAGCAGCAATCCAACGAAATTTCGTCGGATGATGACTGGCAGTTGCCGGATGCGGGCGATGAGCCGCCGGAGCCGCAGCACTGGCCGACGCCAGCGACCAACTTCGACTCCAGCGTCCTTCCCCGCCGCGAGTGGATTTACGGGCATGACTACATCCGCAAATACGTCAGCGTGCTTGCGTCGGCAGGTGGCATCGGGAAAACATCGCTGACCGTTGTTGAGGCGCTGGCAATCGTCACAGGCCGCAACCTGCTAGACACGCACGTGAAGCAGCAATGCAACGTCTGGATCGTCAACCTAGAAGACCCGCGACTTGAAATCGAAATGCGGATGCTGGCTGCAATGCAGCACTACAAGATCGAACCGTCAGAGGTGCGCGGCAAACTTTTCTATGATGGTGAAGATACCTTTGCCATGACGCTGGCCGCTGAAGGCAGGGACGGCTTAAAGACCAATGACGCGCTGCTTGAGATGATGACACGCAAGGTCAGGGAGCATAACATCGGCGTGGTCATCATCGACCCATTCGTCTCCACACACCTTGTCAACGAGAATTCTAACAGCGGCATCCAAGCTGTCGTCGCCATGATCCGCAAGCTGGCACGCGACACCAATTCATCCGTCTCGCTGGTCCACCATGTCCGCAAAGGCAACGGGGATGACGCCACCGTTGACAGTGTTCGCGGGGCTGGTGCGCTGATCGGCGCTGCCCGTGCTGCACGGGTCATCAACCGGATCACTGAGGACGACGCGCTGCGAATGGGTGTGGACCAGAAGATCGCAAAGGGCATCTTCAGGGTGGACGATGGCAAAGCAAACCTTGCACCTCCCGCCGACAAGGCTGTCTATCGCCGCATGATCGGCGTGCAGATCGACAACGAGGAGTGGGTGGGTGTCTGCGTGCCGTTTGAGATGCCTGATCCGTTTGATGACGTAGGGCCGAAAGAACTCCGCAAGGTGCAGGATATGGTTGCCGGAGCGGAAGCTAATGAAGACCCGTATCGCGCCAATGTGCAGGCGAAGCATTGGGTCGGCAACGCAGTGGCCACTGTCTTGGGGCTGGATGGCAGCGACAAGGCGCACAGGGCGCGCATCGGCATGATCATGAAGACGTGGATCGCCAACGATGCGTTGCGTGTGGAAACCACTGAGAGCAAGCGTGATGGCCGCGAGGTGCCATGCGTTTTCGTCGGCAACTGGGTCAAGCCAGAGGAGATGGAGTGATGCTTCACTATCACGGCACACCTCTCACGCCGAGAAACGAAATGCTGAAAATGGCTGGCAAACACTTTTGCGTCAGTTACGCGCACCCTTTTGACGGAGACTGGTGCCTTCAGAATGGCCAGTCCGTGATGTGGGACAATGGAGCATTTAGTCTACATACTAAGGGCAAGTCAGTCGATTGGTCAGGTTTTCACCAGTGGCTTGAATGCCGCCTTGGCCATCCGCACTGGGCCGTTGTTCCAGATGTTATTGATGGTGACATTGAGGACAATCTGAAACTCATTAACCAATGGCCACATCAGAAAAGCATGTCCGCCGTTGTTTGGCATATGGGGGAGCCAATAAGTCATTTGCATAGACTTTGCGATCTAGGCTTTGCAAAGGTTTGCTTTGGCAGTTCAGGTGCTTACTGGCAAGTTGGCTCTGAAGCATGGGAGCGGCGGTGCGATGAAGCATTTAACGCTCTGGCATCAAATGGTGCGCTTCCTTGGGTGCATATGCTTCGCGGTTTGGCGCTGTGCGGTGATCGTTGGCCGTTTGCTAGCGCAGACAGCGTGAACGTAGCACGCAACTTTAAGAATAAAGGCTCTGAAACTTGCCCAGAGAGAATGGCAAGGAGGATCGACGCTGTTCAATGTCCGGTGAAATGGACACAGCGCGCAACACAAATGGAGATGTTTGATGTTTAAGTTTCTGCTCATTGCAGCATTCGCTGCAACCGTCCCAGCGGCAAACTGGATGATCGGCAATGTCGGGCAATGCATTCCGAATGGGCCATGCCTTATTCCTGTCGGTTTTGGTCTTATGGCTCCATCAGGTGTTTTGATGGTCGGCGCTGCATTGGCTTTGCGTGATGCTGTCCACTCAATTCTTGGTGCCAAGTTCGCGCTGATCGCCATCGCTCTCGGTGTGATCTTGTCCGCCGCCGTTGCACCTGCATCACTTGTTATAGCATCTGCCGCAGCGTTCTTGATGTCTGAATTGTCAGACTTTGCCGTCTATGCACCTCTGCGGCAAAAGAGTGTGCCAGCGGCGATCATTGCATCCGGCTTGGTTGGCTCCGTTGTAGACAGCGCGGCGTTTCTTTTGATCGCGTTCGGAAGTCTGGACTTCATTGCGGGGCAAGTCGTCGGGAAAATGGAGATGACGCTTGTATGCGCCGTTGCTGCGTTGATGCTCCGCCGCACCTTTTCCGCACCTCAAAAACAGGTGCGGAGTGCGGAGAAATAAGCCGAAATTACCTCCGCCGCACCACCTGCATATATATATGCAAGGTGCGGCGGTGGTTCGGAAGGGTCTGGGAGTGAGTGCGGAAAATGAAAGGTGCGGCAATGGTCAAAGTAAGGCTCAGTAGGCGAGTGGATCAAGCCGGAGGAAATGAATTGACGGCCCCTAACCGCACTCACCGCAGTCATTCCGCAGTCATAAATGCTGACTGCGGTGAGCGTTTTCAACACGTTAGCTGGTGTTCACCGCAGTCGTTCCGCAGTCAGAAGGCAGGAAACCTGCCAATTGGGCATAAAAAAACACCCCGCGAGGAGTGTTGCAAGAATGTCACCGCAGTCGTTTGCGTGAAATTCCTCCGGAATTTATACCACTGCGGCGGCGGTGTCAACACCCCTCAAGTGCGCGGACCTATGATGAGCGGCTTAAGCAGCCGCACTCGTCATCTCGACGGTCCCGACGCGCCCCGCCCGCAGGCAGGCCTCCGCTGTCGCTATGGCATGCAAGCGGTCGGGCGCACCGGACAGTCTCGAGTGGAAGTTAAGTTTATGGATGGGAGAGAATACATTGGCGAGAAATAGTAAGCCAAAGTCAAAGCCACGTCGGCCAGAGCGGCAGAAGAAGTCAGACCGCCTGACAAACCCAGCCGCATCGGCGGTGGCTATTAAGATAGATATGATGATGGCTCCCCTCACGCTGGCCGTGGACGAGGCAGACCGCAGGTGGGGAATTGACCGCCTGCCCGAGCTGGTGGCCGTAGACACGGCGGCGAAGTGGGGACTGACGCTGGCGAAGCTAAGCGAGGCAATCGACGCAGAGGACGCGGAGAAGGCCGCACAGTGGACGGGGGCCGCTCTCCGGGGGTTGGCGTTCATGGAGGCAGAGGCAAGCGCTGGCGGCGCTCTGCGGGCGTGCAGCGACGTTTGGGAGGTAGAGCTGAACGGGGTGGTCTACGGGATTATGAGAGATGGCCGCGCGTGGCAGGAGATCCGGGAACAGCGGCCAGACTTGCGGCTGCTGACGCTGCGGGAGGTTGCCGTGGCCGTCGAGTGGTGGTCAGAGTATGGCTTAGGGAAGATGCAGGCGGCGGTGGCTGACGCATTCCCGGCGGCGGAAGTAATCAGGAGCAGGCCGGGTGGCTCGCTGGAAGATGACATAGGAGAGTTGTGATGAATAGAAGTGAAGTGCTGGCAGATGCCGATCGGCTGATCCACGGCGAGCGCCAACAGAACTACGGCGACGCAGCGGACAGCTTCGGCGCGACTGCGGCCATGTGGTCGGCATATCTTGGCTGCGGCGTGACAGCCCGCGACGTGTGCAACATGATGGCGCTGCTGAAAATCGCCAGACTGCGCTTGGGGCAGCACGACGACAGCAGCGTCGATGGCTGCGGCTATCTGGCGCTGGGTGCGGAGGTGGCAGGCTGATGGTGTCGGCGGTGGTTGACGTGGGTGGCGTCCGCGATGACGTCGTGGCCGACGTTGCTGACGCGATCCTCGACGCCATGGATGATGCCATTGACGAGGGGGCGACAGTGGCCGAGCTGCTGTGCGCTCTCGGTGTGGTTCTCGAGGAGATGCTGGGCGAAAATGTCAGCCCAGAGAGCATGCATTGAGCGTGGAGGTTGGAAGTGGTGACGCTACCGAAGTTGCCGTTTGATTTGCCGCCAGCGACGGTGGACGAGACTGCCCCAAGGTTTTCACTGACGAAGCGTGGAGCCAGAGGGGCCGTTGACGAAAGCCTGACCGAGCCGGACTGGGGCGACATTCCCGTGATCGACGCAGCAGACGGCGAGGGCGTGCCGTGGACTGACGCTGACGTCTGACAGGTGGCGGTTTGAGGTCTGCCCGGCGCACACGCCGTCGCACCCGTCCGCGCGCCTGTGCGTGCCGAAAATTGATTGACGATGTCAACTGTTAACAGTGTCAACTATTGACGATGTCAATTATTAACAGTGTTAACTATCTTCGGGCTGACACAACATATAGTGTTTGCTGCCGCATAATATCGGCACAATATGCTAAGTCATTGATAACATTGAGACAGCCTTTTAACATAATGACCATTATGCGCCTTATGCGTTAAGCGGCTTATGCGACCCGAAAATTGATTGACGATGTCAACTATTGACAGTGTCAACTATCTCCGGGCTGACGCAACACAGCCCGCAGCCCGCCAGCATCTGTAGACCCCCCCCCGGCGGGCGCGGCGGCGGGGGCCGCTGCTGAGGCACTCCCCGACCTACCGCCGAGAAAATTTTTCAAAACTAAGCGCGCAGCTAATTGACGCATAAAGAGGCAGGCAATATGTTAAGTGCAGAGGAGGCACCCAAGATGACGTCATGTCAGCACCACCCACAGAAGAAGGCCGTAGCTAAGGGCCTGTGCGCTGCCTGCTACATGCGCCAGCGCCGCGCCAAGAGTGTCACCTACGTTGGCCGCGCGCCGACTGGATACAACTACCGCCTCGCCCTCGACTGCGCTGGTGAGTGGATTGAGCGTTTTGATGCCATGATTGACCAGAGCGGGGACTGCCACGCCTGGACGGGGGCTAAGACGAGGGGCGGTCACGGGGTTTTCTTTGTCGCCGGGCGGACGCTCTTGGCGCATCGGCTTCAGCATGCGTTGAGCGGTGGCAACCCCGCCGCTGAGGTTGTCATGCCTACGTGCGGCAACCCGCACTGCGTCAACGCGGACCACCTCGAGGACGGCGCGCGGGAGGGTGGCACGGCAGACACGCGCGCCAAGGGTCGTCAGGGGATTGTGCCGAAGGTCGGCGCGCACTTGCGGGACCGCCACACGCACCCGAAGGCTCGCCGGATTGCCACGCCGGAGGGTGAATTTGCCAGCGCGTCGCTGGCGGCTGAACACATTGGGATATTGCCCCGGACGGCGCAGCGCCGAGCAACGGATTGCCGCGACGGCTGGCGCTGGTTAGACTGACCGAGAAGAGGAGTATTCGACATGGCAGGCAAGCCGCTGAAGAAGAAAATGATGTCCACGCTTACTGACCTCGCCACGGCGGACGGGCTGACGGCGGTGGAGTTTATCCACGACTTTATCGCCAGCGGCAAGACGATGACTGACTTGGCTGAGATGCTTGGGGTGTCTCGCGCATACGCCAGCCGTAATTTGAACGATTTTCCTGAAATTCGTGCGGCCCTGAGCCGCGCCCGCTTGGATGGTGCGGACGCCATAGCGGAGCAGTCGATCCGGCTGGCTGACGACTTAGCTGCCCGCATGGATAGTGGCGAGGAGATCAGGAACGAGCGGATTGGCCTGCTGCGGGAGCAGAATAGCGTCAGGAAGTGGCTGGCCGCTGTGGCCAACCCTGAGAAGTATGGCCGCAACGACAGTCAGGTGACCATCAACATTGGCGACCTTCACTTGGACGCCCTGCGAAAGAGCCGCATGATCAACATCACGCCAGAGACGAAGGAGTTGTCGGATGACAACTGAGCAGCAGCCAAACCCGTTTCTGGATTTTGTTGAGCGCTACAGCAAGGATCCGGCGCTATTCGTCAAGGAAGTCCTCGGAGGCACACCCACGCCGTATCAGGAGGAGGCGCTGGCTGCATTGGCGAAAGGTGAGCGGAAGATGTCGATCAGGTCCGGCCACGGCACGGGCAAGTCTACCTTCGCGAGCTGGGCCATGCTGTGGTATTTGACGTTCCGCTATCCGTGCAAGATTGTGGTCACCGCGCCCACGACGGGTCAGCTTTTTGACGCCTTGTTTGCCGAATTGAAGCGGTGGATCTCGGAGATGCCGGGTCAGCTGCGCCCGCTGTTTAACGTCAAGAGTGACCGGGTTGAATTGACTTCGGCCCCGTCGGAGGCGTTTATTTCGGCCAGAACCAGCCGAGCAGAGACGCCGGAGGCGCTGGCGGGCGTTCACAGCGAGAACGTCCTGCTTGTCGTTGATGAGGCATCCGGCGTGCCTGAGCCTGTCTTCGAGGCGGCGGCTGGCTCGATGTCTGGCCACTCGGCCACGACGCTGCTGCTCGGCAACCCTACGCGATCCAGCGGCACGTTTTTTGAGAGCCAGACGCGGATGGCTGCGTCTTGGTGGGTGCGGCGGTGGTCGTGCTTGGACAGCCCGTTGGTGAGTGATGACTTCGTGGCGGAGATCAAGCTGCGCTACGGCGAGGATAGCAACGCCTTCAGGATCAGGGTTCTTGGAGAGTTCCCTCTGGCGGATGACGACACGATCATTCCGTTTCACTTGGCGGATGCGGCGTCGAAGCGCGACATTGAGGTGCCGGAGGGTCTGCGGCCTGTGTGGGCCCTGGACGTGGCTCGCTTTGGCGGCGACCGGACTGTGCTATGCAAGCGCACGGGGGCGGTGGTGACTGACATTGAGGGCTGGAGCGGGCTTGACCTGATGCAGACTGTTGGCCGCGTGAAGGCGGAATATGACGGCTGCAGCTTCAACATGCGACCAACTGAGATACTCATTGACAGCATTGGCCTCGGCGCTGGCGTAGTAGACCGCCTCCGCGAGCTTGGCCTGCCAGTGCGCGGCGTGAACGTGTCTGAAAGCCCGAGCATTAAGGGGACATATTCCAACTTGCGGACGGAGCTGTGGTTTAGGGTGCGCGGCTGGCTTGAGGAGAGGGGTAGCAGGATACCCCAAAATGACGAGCTGATCGCCGAGCTGACATCGATCCGGTATACCTACCACAGCTCTGGCAAGATGGCGGCTGAGAGTAAGGATCAGATGAAGCGGCGCGGGCTAAAATCTCCCGACTTTGCTGACGCTCTGTGCCTGAGCATGGCTGGCGAGGCGGCGACTGCGATGGGCGTCAGGTCTACGAGCTGGGGCCAGCCCTTGCGGCGAAATCTGCAGGGCATCGCCTGACGTTGTTTCGCTGTTAGTTTTCAGGTAAAGTGTCCCCAACCTTGCAAGGGATGGGAACTATGGCGGATCAGCGTTATCTGAATTTCATTGACATGATCAACGGTGGCGGCATGGGGGCCGCTGGCAGTCGGTTCGAGGGCGGCGGCTTGCTGTCTATGCTTGGGAATGCGCTCGGCATCCGCCCCTACGGCTACGAGGACAGACTGTCCGAGGTGCGGCCCATGGCGCGCCCCGCTGGCTTGATGCCAACGCAGGCTCGCCCGCAGCTTCCCGTGACTGGCATGGACGAGACGCTTGTGCCGGGGCCGATCTACAGCGGTCGCGGTGACTTCGGGATGCCCGCCCAGAATATGCAGATGCCCGCAGAGATCGGCAACTCAGGCAGCGGGATGGCCGCGCTACAGTATGGCGGTCGCGGGACGGTCGGAATGCCAATTAACTCGATATTTAACACGCCGGAAGGCCGTGCTGCACTAAAATATCTTCGGTCTATCGGGGCAGTGAATTTCTGATGGGTATTTTTGACGCAATCTCTGACTTCCTGTCAAAAGAGGCAGGCCAGCGGCGCACTCAGGCGCTCAATGAGGGCTTGGCATACTACGTCCCGCCGGAGCTGCGGCAGAAGCTGGGGCTGCTTGCGGAGATGACCCCCACCGCCACCGTGCAGCGCGCGGGGCAGGCTTCTGAGCGGATGCTGGCACCTAACCGCACTGTCGGGCAGCGCGTCGGCGATCTGGGAGCGATGCTGTCAGAGACTGCGGGCGTTGTCGCCCCTGCGATGGTGGCTGGCCGTGCGGCCATGCCTGCCGCGCAGGCTGTGCAGGAGGGGCTGCTTGGCTTCTCAATGGGCGCGGATGATATGGGCCGCCAGTTTGTGGAGCGCATGAACCAGCCGGGTCCGGTCCCCACGATGTATAGTAACCCTGTCATGGCTCCATTCGACATGGGGCGCGGCATGGGCGACAATGGAGGCCCACGGCGGCCTTTCGCAATAGAGAGCGTAGACCTTCCAGCACACTCCCGCCCCGAGTGGTCTGGGCGCGCCCCGAATCGCACCGAACCATATCCGCGCTATCGCCCAGCAAAAACAACTGAGCGCATGTCGCGCCTAGAGGCACAGATTGCCGACCCCAACAACCCAATTCGCGGAATTTTCGACAATTACGTCGAGAAAGGCAAAACACTAAAGGGTCCAGATTGGTATAACACCGAGGAGCTGCGTGACTGGTTTACTTCTCAGCTCGGTGATGCTGAAGGAGACAGGCAGTGGCGTGAATACATGGAGTTGATTGGCACAACATCAACGGGCGCAAAAGTTCCGTCAAATATTCGGATGGCTTCATTTTATCGCGCGCTAGCTCCAGAAGATCGAGTTGCTGTTGCTCAGATGGTCAAGGACAACGGCATCACGCCAAAAGCCGCCGCAGAAGCTCTTGGCGTGATGCCGCCAAATACTCCTGATAATTATGCGTATGGGCACATCAAGCAGCGCAACCAAGCGGGCAACGTCGTTAATCGCGAAGCTGGAGACTGGTCAAGGGCAGTCCCTGAAGGGCTTTCTGGGGCAGCGCTCTCAAAATGGCTTCAGGCAAACCCGAAGGTTAAGGGTTTCGGTAACGACTTGCTGGGTGATGAGACAAATATCGCCGCTGACATGCACTTCATGCGTATGCTGGCAATGGCAGACGGCGGTGGAGATTTCTTGAATGCTCAGGCTAAATTGAGCAAGGCTGACACCGACACTGTGGCGAGTGTGATCGGCCCGAAAAACATGAAGAAATACACATCAACTCGCATGGTAAACGGCAAGCCTGTGTCTGAGGTAAATCTATTCAAGGCATGGCAAGATGGGATGATCAAAGACACATCGGCGCTGCAGAAGATGCCGACAGCGTGGGCTGACACGCCAAAAGCAAACGAATATGCCGCCTACGAAGACATGGCAAACCGCGTTTCTGCTGAATATGGCATGACACCAGCGCAGTTCCAAGCGTCTCTCTGGATGGGCGCTGGCGACTTGACCGGACTGGCCGACGAAAGCCAAGGCACATTTATGGAGCTGTTCCGCAACGCACTGGATAAGAGAGCCGGGGAGCGCGGGTTGTCGCGTAGGGAGATGCTCACTGACTTTCTGCAAAACAAATCCCCGCTAGCTATAGCCGCTGGCCTGCCCGCGTATGGTCTCCTGTCGCAGCCTGATCAGGAGCAATACTAATGCCGCTGAAAAATGGCAAATCCGCCAAGACCATCTCGGCCAACATCAAGGCCGAGATCCACGCGGGCAAGCCGCAGAAGCAAGCCGTCGCCATTGCTCTCAGCAAGGCTGGCAAGTCCAAGAAGGGGAAAAAGAAATGAAGAAGCCCGTATTCAAGCCCTGCAATGGATGCCCCACCCCCGCCAAGTGTAAGGCGGCGGGCCGTTGCCTGATGAAGGGCAAGAAGTGATGGCCAAAGACCCGCGCCTAGCAAAAGTCGGCGTTTCGGGTTACAACAAGCCCAAGCGCACACCGAGCCACCCGACAAAATCTCACGTCGTGGTGGCAAAGGAGGGGGCGGCGGTCAAGACGATCCGCTTCGGTCAGCAGGGAGTGAGCGGAGCCGGGGCCAGCCCCAAGACGGAGGCCGAGAAGAAGCGGCAGGCGTCCTTCAAGGCTCGGCACGCAAAGAACATCGCCAAGGGCAAGATGTCTGCGGCTTACTGGGCTGACAAGGAAAAGTGGTGAGCTGAATGGCTATTTCAACATACGCAGAATTGAAGACGGCCATTGCCGACTTCCTGAACCGGGACGACCTTACGTCGGTTATCCCCAGCTTCATCGCGCTGGCGGAGCAGCAAATGGCGCGGGACATCCGCCACTGGCGTCAGGAAAAGCGAATTGAGACCACACTCAACGAGCGCTATGAAAACCTGCCAAGCGACTTTATTGAGGCGTTGGAATTAAGCACTGACAACAACCGCCGCCTCACGCTCATCTCTACAGCCGAGATGCAGGATCGCAAGGAGGCCACGTCAACGTCTGGCGCGCCGCAGTATTATCGTTTCACTGCAAACCAGATTGAGTTTTTCCCCGCGCCGACGGCGACGTCAACGTCAACGCTGTCGATGCAATACTACGCGCGCATCCCGGCGCTGTCTGACAGCAACACTTCAAACTGGGTGCTGTCCTACGCCGCCGACGCCTACCTTTACGGCGCGCTGCTGCACTCAGCCCCATACCTGCAAGAAGATCAGAGATCGGCTGTCTGGGCGGGCCTGTATCAGTCGGCAATAGACGGCCTGCGCCGCGACAACGACGGCGGCAAGTATGGTGGCCCGCTCAAAATGGGAGTTCCGCGCTGATGGTAACGACGACTTGGGATCAGAAGTCAGGGATGACCAGCGCCACAGAGGTAGACAACCTCGAAAGCTATTCCGCGCAAGCGGAGGCGTCAAAGGACGCTGCAGCGGCCAGTGAGGCAGCGTCTGCCGCGTCTGCTGCGTCTGCGGCTGGCAGCGCCACAAGCGCGACGTCAAGCGCTGCAGCAGCGTCTGCGTCTGCTACGTCTGCAAGTGGATCTGCCAGCTCGGCTTCGGCGTCTGCGTCTGCGGCATCGTCTTCCGCAGCGTCAGCCGCCACGTCGGCCAGTAGCGCCGCCACGTCTGCCAGCAACGCGGCCACGTCGGCCAGTAGCGCCGCCACGTCGGCCAGCGGTGCTTCGGGCAGCGCCTCAAGCGCCTCCTCGGACGCAGCGGCGGCGGCAGCAAGTGCTTCGGCTGCGCTCTCCAGCGAGACTGCGGCGGCGTCCAGCGAGGCTGCGGCGGCGTCCAGCGAGACTGCGGCGGCGACGTCCGCAGTAAGTGCGTCGAATAGCGCCACATCCTCCGCATCATCTGCGTCGTCAGCATCAACGTCAGCAGCGACTGCGACGACGCAGGCTGGCAACGCCCTCACGTCGGCCAGCAACGCCGCCACGTCGGCCAGTAGCGCGACCACGTCGGCCAGTAACGCGGCCACGTCGGCGTCTTCGGCTGCTTCCTCGGCGTCCTCGGCTGCTTCCTCGGCATCTTCTGCTTCGGCATCTGCTGACGCCGCTCTTGCAGCCTTAGACAATTTCGATGATCGCTACCTTGGCCAGAAAGCCAGCGATCCAACGCTTGATAATGACGGGAATGCTCTCGTAGCTGGAGCGCTATACTTTAACACCACGACAAACTCAATGAAGGTATATGACGGAAGCCTTTGGCTTGCTGCTTATGCTTCTTTGTCTGGCGTGTTGCTGTCGGCTAATAACCTTTCAGACCTAAGTGATGCTGCCACAGCCAGAACCAACCTCGGTCTTTCTACGGTAGCGGAAACTGGCGCTTACTCTGACCTGTCTGGACTTCCCGCCCTTGGCACCGCAGCCGCCACGGCAAGCACTGACTATGCAACCGCTGCACAGGGCGCGCTGGCTGACACCGCCCTCCAAAGCCTCTCGGGCGAAAGCATTCAGAACCTATCTGACGTTGGGTCGATGACACCTGTTGATGGTGATGTCCTCATCTGGGAGGCGGCAAGTTCAAGCTGGAAGTCTGGCGTTGCTGCGGCTGGCGCTACGGGTGGCGGCACTGACCAAGTGTTTTACCAGAACGATCAAGCGATCACTACCGACTACACCATCCCCGCAGACAAGAATGCCATGTCTACCGGGCCTGTAACAATAAACTCTGGGGTGACACTAACAGTGTCCTCCGGCGCAAGATACGTGGTGATCTGATATGAGCAAGATTGCACTAGAACCTAACGCTTCTGGCACTGGGGTATTCTCTATTGCCAGCCCTAACAGCAACACCAACAGGACGCTGACACTCCCTGATGTTGATGGTGCTTTGTTAACGGATGCATCGTCTATCCCTGCCGCAAACCTTACTGGCACCCTCCCTGCCATTGATGGTTCTAACCTTACAAATCTGCCATCCTTTTCTTCCATACAAGTATTTGAGGCAAGCAGGACTTGGGTTAAGCCCACAGGGGTAAAGTCCATTATTCTGATTATGACGGGTGGTGCTGGTGGTAGGGGGAACGTCGAAAACGCTGGGGCAGGTTCTACCACAATAAATTTTCTTGATGTCAGCACTGTGTCGTCGGCTACTGTCGTGGTAGGCGCAGGCGGGTATGCAGATGGGGTCAATGCGAGTGCGGGTGGAAACACAACATGGGCGGATGGGGTAAATTCACTTACTGCGCTTGGTGGTCTTGACCTCGGGAACACAGGTATAGGACAAAAGCCAACAACCGGAGACATTAATATTGGAGCGGGGGTGGAAGCCTCCTTTTGGGGGTCAAATAACCTACTAAACAGCGGGTTCAAAGGTGCTTGGGGTTCTGTTGGCACCACCGTAGCGGGCTATTCAAGTCAAAGCGGCGTAGTTATCGTACTGGAGTACACGTGATGAGATTAGCAAAAATAGATGGTCGAGGTGTCGTCGAGCAGGTCATAGTGGTTAACCCACTAGATATACCATCTTGGTGTTCTGATTGGCCTGCCTCAGACTACGCTAATATAGGGGATGGGTATGTTGATGGTGTCTTCATTCCACGGGCGGTACCTAGCGACGTACAGGCAAAAAGCGTGAGACAGCAGCGAAACACTTTATTGGCGGCTTCTGACTGGACGCAGATAGCAGATGCCCCAGTGGCGCAGGCTGCGTGGGCCATCTATCGTCAGGCTCTCCGTGATATTACGGATCAGGCTGGCTTCCCTCACAACATTACTTGGCCGACAGAGCCGCAAGGGGTATAACCAATGTCTCAAATCCGTGTAAATTCCATTGTTGGTGCTGACGGCACAGGCGCACCCGGTTTCCCCAGCGGGCTATCGGTTACAGGAACGCCTGTCGAAGATGTATACGCACTCTCCGGCACCTCTGCCTCCCTAGAGCCGGATAACGGCTCAATCCAGACGCATACGCTGACTGGTAACACAACCTATACAGATGGCTTTTCGGCTGGTCAGGCAATCACACTGATGATCGACGATGGGTCTGCATACACGGTCACTTGGCCGACAATTACTTGGGTGAACGGTGGAGGCACTGCGCCTACGCTGGCAACTTCTGGCTATACCGTTGTTGCCCTGTGGAAGGTGTCCACGGTCCTTTATGGAGCGCTTGTTGGGGATGGCTCGTAATGCTCTCTACAGGCAAATTGATGGGTGCTGGCGGCGTTGGTGGACCAGTAGACGTGACGTTCCTCCTAATCGCCGGTGGCGGCGGTGCTGGATCGACTAATGGTGGAAGGCCCGGTGGGGGCGGAGGTGCAGGCGGGGTCTTACACGGCACTATCGCTGTTGCACCGGGAACTTATAGCTGCACAATTGGCTTGGGCGGTGCTGGCGGTGGTGGGTCTAACGGCGGGAATAGCACGCTAACGCTTGACTCTGTATTAACAGCATACGGCGGTGGCTTGGGTCATTACAGCAACGACGGTTACTTTTCCGCATTCGGCGGCGACGGTGGGTCTGGTGGTGGAGGTGGGCAGACGTCATATGGCGGGTATCCGGGTGGCTCCGCCACTCAAACCAGCCAAGGGGGTCTTACTGGATACGGCAATCCCGGTGGTGCGGGGGTCGGTTATTCCGGCCTTGGTGGTCATGGTGCAGGCGGCGGTGCAGGTGGAGCGGGTTCCAATGCGACACCGGGTAGCGCCGTGCCGGGTGGCGCAAGCATAACCTTGAGCGGCTATAATGTTGCAGGTGGTGGTGGAACTTATTACGGTAATTCGTCAACGACATACGGTGATGGGGGTCGTAGCGCATATGTTGAGGCGGGTAAAAATGGTCGCCTTATAATCATAGGCACAAACACCAAGAATATGAGCGCCAGCGGCAGCTTTACTGTGAACCCAGACGGTAGCATTTCTTAATCTAGCCATAAGGAAATACACATGGCATACGTCAAAACACAAGGTGGCCAGACGGTCTACCCATACAGCATTGGGCAACTCCGTAAGGACAACCCAAACACCTCGTTCCCGAAGGTTATCCCGGACGCCACGCTGGCGGCTTACGGCGTTCATCCGGTGACAGTGCTTAATGCCCCTGTATACGATGAAGCCACTCAGCGCATTGAGCAGGACGCACAACCGACCGAGAGCGGCGGACAATGGGCTATTCGTTGGACTGTCACGGACCTATCGGCGTCGGAGTTGGCGGAAAAGCTGGAGATAAAAAAGCAAGAGGTCCGCATGTATCGCAACACGACAATAGCATCCTGCGACTGGACACAGGTAGCAGACGCCCCTGTCGATCAAGCGGCATGGGCTACCTACCGTCAGGCTCTCCGTGACATTACGGCTCAGGCTGGCTTCCCCGATAATGTGACTTGGCCAGAGAAGCCAAGTTGAGGTGTGTGAGCATACCTGTCGCGGCGTAGTAAAGCCTCAATATTTCTGCTAAGGTGCCACCAAGCAAACCCGACACAAAGGTTGGTCACATGACTGTAACGACGAATTATAGCTGGAACCTCCCGACCTCCGGCGGCGACCAGGACACTTGGGGAACCAAGCTAAACAGCAACTGGACCGCACTGGACACGCTGCTCGGCGGGGTGTCTGCTGCCGAGCTTGGGTATTTATCCGGCGTGACGTCTGGTGTTCAGGCCCAGATCGACGCCAAGGCTCCAGTTGCCAGCCCGACATTCACGGGGACGGTGACGATCCCCACAGCGGCTGTGACGACTGCCACCATTACAACTGCAAACGTGACGACTGTTGATCTTGGCAACTGGACCATCACCGAAAGCGCTGGCGTGCTTTACTTCGCCACCGGGGGTGTAAACAAAATGAAGATCGACGCCTCTGGCAATTT
>Ga0208172_1000027_pt1 | contig 95211 bp, 95 predicted proteins | sample Colrivmet1552A02_FD_187657 | JGI IMG/M metagenome (GOLD analysis project Ga0208172, IMG submission 187657) | Estuarine microbial communities from the Columbia River estuary - metaG 1552A-02 (SPAdes) (version 2) | ecosystem: Environmental > Aquatic > Marine > Intertidal zone > Estuary | place... | reverse complement strand
AAGGGTCAAAGTAAAATTCAATACCCCGTGTTGCACACAAAAAGTTTTTAGGTTTTATTTTGAATTTTTTATTCAAACTCTTGAAGAAGAATGTTTCCAAAAAATTGATTTCAAATTTATTGAACCGCTCAATTTCAGAACTGAACCCATTTAAACTTATGTCAAAAGAGTATACCTCAACGGGTAGTTTTTTTATAGAGTCAACAACTTGATATGTTGATGAAATATTATCTCGAAAGAGTAATTTATTAGTAAACATGACTATAAATAGTATAGTCATTTAAAAACTACGTTAAAAGAGTAGATAAAAAAGTAAAAGTTGATAATGTTTCAAAGAGGTCATCATCTTTTATGGGTTAATTTAATTCTGAATTACCCTTGAAAACTCATCGTACACCGATTGTTGGGATTGTTTAATGTAGACCCTCAAAGTCTCAAAATTCTTATGTCCTGTAGTTCGCATAATTGTATCAATCCCCAAGCCTTTATGGATATTAAGTGTGATATATGTTCTCCTGGCTGTATGGCTCGTTATCATTTCCCACTTTGTCTTAACAATCACATTTTCTTTTAGATTATTGAGTTTTATTTTTTGAGTATTATTCAAATTTATCTTCTTGAAAATCTCTTTTATTTCTCTGTTATAATTTTGATTTGAAACTTTTGGGAATAACTCAATTGGGGTATTTTTATTCGCATCATACCTCTTTTTGAACTTCAGTAAAATCTGTTTTAAGCTATCAATTCTTTCTTTTTCAGTATTGTTAAGCCTGATTATTTCCCAGCTATCAAAATCGTTATTCAACATGGTGAAATATTGAAGAAGAACGAGTTCAATGGTCGTTCCAAAAAGAGGGATAAGACAGGGGATTTTAGTTTTTTGCCTTTCAAAAGCGATTACACATCCCTCTTTCAGTTTGTCTTTTTCATCCACATTTTGACCTTCAATATTATGGTAAATGTCCTTTATTTTTTTGACGTTATCTAACTGAGGGAAATGGATATTAAAGTAAGATATTTGTAGTAGGTCAGAAAAGGAAAGTCCCGTGAAACATTGAAACAAAAACATTCGTCCTATTAGTTTTTCTCTTTCATTAAGTTCAATAACTTCCTCTTTTATTCCTTCTTCGATTTTGTTGTCATTCTCACGAGGATAAACGAGGTGTTTTAACTGTTCCACCTCGTTTTCACTAAGGACATCAAACTTCTCCTTCTTATCTTCAAAGGAGGATTTTAACGACATGAAGGAAGGGTTAATCTCTAAATTCCTGCGGTCTATAAGATGCTTATTGATAAATGATTTTAAGTACTTGAGATACTTGTTAATTGAGGAGTTTTGTAAGTTTAGTCTCCATAGATACGATTGAAATTGAATCATCATATCCTTATTAATATCCTCAATAGTAAAAGATTGGTTTACGTTCTTTTCAAACTCCAAAAAGTGTAGATAACAACTCTTAAATACCTTGATAGTATTTGAACTTAGTTTTTCTTCCTTTTTAGATATTTCAATAAATTCATTAAATAAACCACTTACAGATTGATTGCGATGAACCTTTGGTTTAATTGGGTCTGTATTGTTCAGTATATTTTTTAATTCCTTCGTTGTTGGATATTGTCCAAACTGATTCAGGAAATGGTTGATTTTTGATTCAACCTCATCTTCTTTAGAGGTGATTTCTTTGTAGATAAATCTAAAATTAGGTGTCTTTGACTGAATAGGATAACACTCATCAGAATCCCAACTATCAGGTTTGATAGTAAGTCCGATTGGAATGATAAGTGTTTTTCTATCATAAATGTATCTAATAACAATCGGACACTCTCCTAATTTATTGATGAGGTCTTCTCGGATAATTGTCTTTTTTGAGTATTTCTTCATTGAGTAAAACATTCAGTAAAACAAATGTAAGAAAATCAAAAAGATAAATCAAACAAAAATCCCTATAAAACACTGATAAAGAGGGTTATTACCATATTTTGATATTTATGAAAACCTCATCGGGGATTCCTGGAGGTACCACTCAAAAAACCCTGAAGTTTCTTCGGGGTTTTTTTGTTTGTACTCCTTTGGATCACTCCCCCTTCACCAAATGAATAAACCCGTGCTTGTCTATTAACGTGCCGCCGAGCATTTCGCCCCGCAGGCGGTAGAAGAACACGCCGTCGGTGTGGAGCTGGCCGTTGAAGTCGTAGCCATCCCAGACGGCAATGCCGGTTTGGTCTTCGAGTTCGAAAACGAGGTTACCCCAGCGGTTCAGGATTTGAATATCGTAGCTTTTGAAGGAAGGGTAGGGCAAAACAACAATATCATTGATGCCGTCGCCATTGGGTGTGAACACATTCGGGACCCAGATGTCGGGGTCGGAAACAAAAATGGTGATGAACGCGGTGTCGATACAGCCGAGGTTGTCGGTAATGGCGAGTGCAATTTGTTGCGGGCCGCCTTGCGAAAAACTGATGCTTTGGTCTGTACTTTGGAAATAAAGGCTGCTGCTGTCTGGGAAAATCCAGGTCCAGGTGCTCAGGGGGTTCAGGCTTGTGCTGGCATCAGTGAGCTGAACTACCTGATTGATATTCGCATAAACGGGGCTTGCAGTGATCTGTGCATCTAGGCCACTCACACTTGCCGTGAGTGGATCAAGAAGGTATAAAATTTGGCAGCCAGCGGTGTCGTAGACCGTCACGCTCGGGTTGTAAGTACCGGTGTTTGGATAAAAATATGGGAAAGACAAGCTGTCTGCAACCCAAATACCATTTCCTAAGTTCCAACTCACGGAGTCGATATTCGAGGGATTGACAATCGTAAACAAGGCCCCTTGCGCACAAACTGTGTTGTCTTGGATCCAGGTTGGTGTGCCAAGCGGCCCGCCGATAGATACATAGTTGGCCACGGTGGTGTCGTCGGTGCAACCATATTGGTCGGTAACCGAAAGCAACAGATTGAAAGAACCGCTGGTTACGAGCGTGTTGTCGGGGTTCTGTAGAATGGAGTTGTTGCCGTTTCCAAAAGCCCAATTCCAATTGGTAATGGCGCCAATGCTGGTTGAGGCATCGGTGAAGTCGCAGAAGAGCGGCGGGCAACTGTACTGGCCATTTGCGTTGACGGCTGCTCCAGAAAAAGTGTAGGTTGGTTCGGCTTGAGGGCTCGAAATGTAAATGGTTTGAGCAGTAGAATCGGTACAACCATTTACATCTGTGACGACCAAAGCAATTGGAAAAGTCGAAAACAAACCATTGTCAGTTGCAGGCTGATTCAATAACAATAAACTGTCAAAACTCGTTATACTTGATCCAATATACCATTGGTAAGCCAGTGGCTCTTGTCCCGTACTCAGCGTTGCAATTGTACTGCTGTCCAGATTGCAAATAATGGTATCTGAAGCAATGAGTGCGGTGGGTTTGGTGAGTGTAATTTGGACCGAAACAGGGTTAGACACACAGCCATTGATATCCGTTGCGGTGAGCGTTGCTGAATAAACGCCATTGCCCACAAAAGTATGATTGATGGCCTGATTGACGTTGGTGGTCGTTACCGTCGTATTGTTATCAGAAAACGTCGTACTGAAACTGGCTAAGGGCAGGCCGTTGGTAATGCTGTAGCTCGTATTGCTAAAACTCAATGGGAAAGGCGAGCAACCTGCGTAAGACGGCGCCAAAAGCCCTGCGACGGGTTTGTTGGCAACGTAGATAGTCTGGCTGCTAGTAGAGGAGCAACCCGCCGAATTGAAAACCAATAAACTGATGTTGTAAGTGCCACTCGCAGGATAAACGTAGTTCACATTTGGCCCGTTATTGATTTGTTGGCCATTGCCAAAGGTATAAATCCAAGTATTTACCGGGTGCGCTGACCACGTAGTACTTTGATTGAATAAGCCAATGGCGTCGCCTTTGCAAATAGTGTCGTCCGGGAGTAAAAAATTCGACTGCAGTTGTGATATGGTGATGGCCAACGAAATGCTGTCCGAACAACCTGTGGTGTAGTTGTGGACCACCTGTTCAATCTGATAGGTGCCGTAATTGGCAAAAGCGTGGGAGGTGTTGCCACCGTTGGGCAGATCTAGCTGCGCATTGTTGAAATAGGTGTTGGGTGTGTTGTCATTCCATTCATAATGCAGAGCAACGCTGTCCGTAAGTTCTCCGTCAAGGGCCGTATTTTGAAATTGTATGGCCACCGGAAAACTAGAAGGATTACACACTAAAGAGGTGTTTGGATTGAATTGCGCAATTGGCGCGAGCACATACAGTACAGAGTCTATGGTAAGCGAATCGATACAGCCTCTGAAATTGACATAAAGAGTGACGTCTACCCAACCGGTGTCTTGCGAAAACTGGAAGGTTGGGTCGTCTTGAGAGCTAATGCCCTGTGAGAAATCCCATAAATAGGAAATTTCTGTACTGTCGTAGGGTACAGAAATATAAAATTCAGATTCAAATTCGACGTCGGTGTTGGCGCAAGTAATGTTAGGGTCCCAACTGAAGTCAACCGAATCGATGGAACCGACCGTAACATAAGGTGTTTTGATGATGGTGTCTGTGCAACCCGATGCGGTGGTAATAATGAGCGACACATTATAAACCCCCACGCCATAGGTTTGTGGCGGCGGATTTTGCCCGTTAAAGGTTTGGCCATTGCCAAAGTTCCATTGCCAAGATACTATAGGGTTGCTCGGCGTAACCGACGTATCGATGAACTGCACAGTGAAGGGTGCACAACCGCCAGTGTCGAGCGCAAAAAAACCGGCTTCAACGGGCGTCATTTCAATGTAATCCTGTAAAGTTTGTGTTCCGCTACAACCTGCACTTGACGTATAGGTAAGGCAGACATCATACAAGCCACTTAATTGATACAAATGTGCTGGAGGGTTGGCGCCAGTGTAAGTTTGGCCATCCCCAAAATTCCATACATAGGTACCATTGAGGTTCGTCGTATTGAAAAACTGGATACTTCCCGGCGCGCAATTGGCTGTGGGGTTGGCATAGAAAGTAGGGACAGTATTGGCTTGAATAATAATTTGTTGGGTGGTGCTTGCAGCGCAGCCCGAGATGGTATTTTGCGCATTTAGCGAAATGCTGTAGGTTCCGGGAGAATTATAGGTAACGGTTGGGTTCTCGGCGTTGCTTTGGCCAGCGCTGCCGAAGTTCCAGTTCCAGGCATTGGCCCCCGCCGTAGAATTATCTTGAATAGGAATGGGCTGGCCAACGCAGCCAATACTTGGGGCAGTGATGCCCGCCTGAAAGTTAGAAACCACAATTGCTTGAGTTTGGCTGTTCACACAGCCCGTGTTGGTATTAGTGACGTTCAGTACCACTTGGAAGGTTCCCTGCGCGTTGTAGGTTATACTTGGAGGCGTAAACTGACTCGAGGTTTGGCTATTGCCAAAATTCCAGGCTTGGGTAAAATTAGCGCCTTGCGAAGAGGTATTTGTGAAGGATAGTGTGAGCGGAACCGTACAACCGAGGCCATTGGCCGTAAAACCGACATTAGGCAGCGGATTCACGGTAATATAGGCGGGCTTGATTTCCGCGTCTGCCACGCCATTGGCGTTGGTAGCAACCAGGGTAATGGTGAAGGTGCCGGCTGTACTAAACGCATGTGCTGCATTGGTAGTGGTTGCCGAATTGCCATCGCCGAAATCCCATTGATAGGAGCTCAGTGCAGGGCCACCATTGGCCGAAGAAGTGTTTGTGAAACTGACGTTTTGCCCTACGCAAACCGTGAGCGGGCTGGCCGTAAAATTGGCAACCGGACTCTGGGCATAAAAAGAGGTAGCCAGCCAGCTCAAACTGACAAGCAATAGGCGTAGGTAGGTCATTACTCGTTCTTAACGCATAAAGAACGGATAAAGTTGCCTTTAGGGGTTAACCGACCTTAAGTTTTCAGGAAATTGTGCTTCCATGGCCGGGAAAAATACATGGCCTAAAATGAGCGGATTGAACACAAAATATTGGCAACGCACTAATTCGCCATCGGGCAATAGGCACCAGAAGCTGTTCATGTCCATATTGACCAACTCGCCAAATTCGTTGCGCTGCACTTCTTTGCTTTTGATGCGGAACATTTTGAGGGCAATGCGTTCGTATTTTGTCTTGACTTCGAGCATGCAAAATGCTTGGCTTTTCTTGACACTGTCTACTTGTTTGTCAGACAACGAAAAATTCTTTTGTTCAAAATGGATTTTTTGAAATCCTTGCAAATAGCGAAACACATTTGTGGTGTCTAAGTTAGCCAATGGTTTGCTATTTTGGGTAAGGCGAAAGCGGTTGCCTTTGTTGTAAAGTTCAAAGTTGCGGTATGCTTCGCCGTGAAACTTCGCTTTTACGCTCTTGATTTCATCCATTTGCAGCGCCATAATTTCGGTACAAGCCCATTGGCGTGGGTCGGCAAAAAAGCGTGGGTCAATAAGGCCATTCATGCCTGCTAGCTTCATCATGACAGGTGCAGCGCTCTTGCCTTGGTCCGCGGTTTCCAAAAGCATAATTTGACCGTAGTGGTCGGGTGTGGCAGGGCCTAAATACCACGATTTGGTCCATTCGCCATCTTGGAAAATTTCTACCTTAATGTGCGAGCTCGCCATGAGTTCGGTAAAGCGTTTTTCTGACTTCTGAGGCAAATAACCTTTGAATTCAATTTTGTTGAGGGCCTCTAAAATCAAGGAGACATTCGTTTTGGACACGCAACCACCTTTGCTGTCGGTCCAGGAGTCGTTGGTTTTGACGAGCGTGAACTGCTGTCCAAAGGCATCGGTAATGACAATCTTTGAAACGGTGTTGGTGTCTTCAATTTTGAAATTAAAAGCGCGTGCATCGGAAGCTCCTTGCCCATCTTGAAGGTTCAGGGCAAACCAAGTAAGGCCAGCTAATAAAACAACAAAAAGCGCGAGAATAAGTCCTTTTTTCTTCATGGAGAGCAAATATTAACGGGTATAGCGTCTGAGGCGGATCCAGTTCATGACAAAGGCAAGTGCCAATATCACCAATAATGGAGTGAGCATATTGATGCTTTTATAGAAAAGTGAAGCGCTTTTGATTTTTTCTTTATCGATTTCTTTGATATCAATTTGACGGCTGCGGATATCTAATACGGAGTTGTCGCCCATCATGTAATCGACCATGTTTTGAAAGAGTTCTTGGTTGCCAAAAACAATAGGTATGCGTCTTTGGGCAAGTTCTGCGTCTACTTTTAATTCATTGATGGCTATGGGGCGGTACAAATAACTGTTGATTTTCTTGGGGTCGAGAATGGAGTCGTAGCTGTTGCGGATAAAACTACCATTACCAACAACTAAGATTTTGGTTTCTTTCTGACTCTCCTCTAAATAATTGGCGTCTTTGCTGTTGGCAAATTCTGCTACAATTCGGTTTTTAAAATGCGATTGATAAAAGCCTTCAGACAAACCAGCCACACAAAGTTTGTTGATTTCATCTTCGGGGTTCTCTACTAGTTTGGGGTTCTTGCCGTAATTCAGTGGAAGCGCCAAATTGACTAAAGGTTGCAAACCACTAGGAATGGCATTGCTCGAGCTCGTTAAAATAGGCGTGAGCTGCGCTTTGGCAACTTGTACAAATTCAATTTCGTTGGCGTATTTCAAAGAAATAGGATCGACGTTGCGCGTCATTGGGTGCAAGCTTGGCGTGGCAAGCATGTGGTAAAACCACGGCAGAAATGCGGTTTCGGCAAACGGAACAATTTTTGGCGCGCAATTGGCGTCTAGCACGTAATTTTCTTTGATTTTGATACCGTAATCGAAGAGCAAGCGGTCGAGCAGTAAGTTTTTGCGCGAGGTGTGGGTCATGCCTGTGGCATTGAGGGTGTCTTCGTTGAGGGCTAGCGTGTTCATGAAACACAAGAGCTTCCCGCCGCGCATGACAAACTGATCAATGAGGTAGAGGTCTTTTTGCGAAAATGGTGTCTGCGGATCGGCAACGATCAGGCCATCGACGTCTTGGAGCGCCGCAATGCTGTCGTTGAGCGCAACATCTTTGATTTGGTAGTAGGGCGAAATGAGCGCGCGGGCACGCATGGTTTCGGCAGGGTTGAGTTCGCCATGGCCTTGTAAAAAAGCAATGGTGGGTTTGCTTGTTTGGGTGAGGCGTCGCATGGCCGAAAGCAGGTTGTATTCTAAGTTATTGAGCGCATTTTCGATGATTTCGGTCATTTGCTCAAGGGCGTAGGGGCGGCCAGGTTGGGTGCCGGGCAATAACTGAACCACGCCTTCTTTGGTAATACCGTTCACGCTATAAGAAAGCAAAGCACCTGGGAACAAAAGCATCTGGCTTTGGGTGCCGTCCTTGAGGTAAAGAATTTCTAAGGGCAAGATGCCTTTGCCGCGGTCGTAGAGCTGAGAGCGCAGGGCATTGATTTCATCTTCGGTACCTACATTCGGATCGGTGAATAAAAATTCGACGCGGGTGCCGGCAATGCGTTTGAAATCCTTGAGTTTGTCTTTGAGCGCGTTCTGGAAATTTTTGAGTTCAGAAGGCATGTTGCCATCCAAATAAATTTGAATACTGATGCGGTTCTCGAAGTTTTTCTTGTCGGAGAGGTAGTTGACCGTGCTTTGCGCCAAGGAATAGCGCTGGTCTTTGGTCATGTCGAGCTTGAAATAAAGCATGGAGCCGATAAAGTTCAGCAAGACCAAAACCGCAGCGAGTAAGCCTAGAACAGTCCAGTTGTAAAGACCTTTGGTGAAGTTGAATTTCATGCGTTACTTTTTGAGCGATTTGAGAACAGTGAGCGAAGCCACTAAGAAGAGGGCATTTAGACTTAAAAAATAAAGGATGTCGCTGGTGTCGATGACGCCTTTTTTGATGGCCTCGTAATGAAAAGCAATACCGATATATTTGATGAGGTAATCTAAGCCACCAATTTGACTGAAATTACCGAGTAATTCAAAACCGTCGTAAAATACCCAACACAAGAACATTGCGAGAATAAACGCAACAATTTGACTGTGGGTGAGTGCGGAGGCAAACATTCCGATGGACACAAAAGCTGCGCCTAGTAGCAAAAGGCCAATGTAGGAGGTGAAGGTGGCGCCTAAATCGATGTTGCCAATAGGTTTGCCGAGGTAATACATACTGACCAAATAAACGAGCGTTGGTAAAATAGCGACAAAAACTAAGGCGACGCCTGCAAGGTACTTGGCAAAAATGAGTTGAAAATCTGAAATAGGGCGAGTGAGGAGTAGTTCGATGGTGCCCGTTCGGCGTTCTTCGGCAATGGAACGCATGGTGATGGCCGGGATCAGGATCAGGAAGATCACTGGTGACATATTAAAAAACGGGATGAGGTCTGCGGTGGAACCTTCGAGTAAGTTGGTGTTGTAGGAGAGGATCCAATGAAAGAGTCCGCAGGCAATCAGGTAGATGAGGATGAATACATACCCGATTATGGAACTTAGGAAACTCGAAATTTCTTTTAAGAATAAGGCGCGCATAGTAAAAGTTGAGTTGTCAAATTTAACAAATATCTATAAACGAAAATTCCCGCCTTGTGGGGCGGGAATTTTAGATACACTCAATCTTTATTATGCTTGTTTCACATTCACAGCGTTCAAGCCTTTACGGCCTTCTTGCAATTCGAATTCAACTTCGTCATTTTCTTTGATTTTGTCTACCAAACCGGTAACATGAACAAAATACTCTTTGTTCGTGTCTTCTTCAACAATAAAGCCAAAACCTTTGGTTTCGTTGAAAAATTTTACATGTCCTTTACTCATTCTAATAATATTAATTTCGGTAAAGGTAAGGACCTATTTGAGTTTTACACTATTTTTCTCAAATAAATCCGTTAAAATTTTGATTTAAGCTCCATGCTTCGGCCTTTTGGGCAAACCAGGGCTTGATTTTCGGCCAAATAGAGGCAAAGAGTTCAGATTGTCTGTAAGTGGCTAAATCTTGTTCGGATTGCCAGATGGAGTAGGTGAAAATCAGGCAAGGGTCGTTTATATCTTGCAGCAATTGCATACCCTGACACCCTTGAAACTGTGCAACTTGCCATTTCACGCTTTCAAAATGAGCGAGAAATGCAGAGAGATGCTGCGCTTCAAATTTCATTTTTACTACGCGAACGAGCATCAGAAAAGCGATTGAAAGGTTTCTTTGGAGCCTTGAGGCGTGAATTCTACGTGAACGGGATCGCCGATGCGCATGCCAAATAATTTGCTGGCCCCGCCAAAACCATCGTTGGCCCCGCGGTTAATAGCGATTTCTAAACGGCCCGAGCTGTTGAATATGGCCACGCGTTCGCCCTGAGACACCGCGTTGTAGGTCGGCGAAATTTCATCGATAAAGTATTCTTTCTTCTGATACTTGATGATGAAGGGGATGTCGTTTCCGAAACGTTCGAAATCGGCTTTTGTAATATTGGTGATGAGGTTGCCAAAACTATCGATATGGATAACGATGCCGCGGATAAGTAGCTGATCGATGGCTGGTTTTTGATCGAAGGCGCGTTTGTAAGTGCGCGCTACCTCACAAAAACTGGATAGCGCTTCTTTGTTGGCAATGCGCTGCGCTAAGCCGATGAAACAGGTTTTGGTGGTAAAGCGCCAAGCATCTGGCTGGTCTTTGATAGCGGTGTATAGGTAGAATTCGTCTGGAAAGTCTTCTTCTAAAAAGCTACCAAAAAATCCGTTGTCGTTGCAAATGAAGTATTGGTCTTTGAATTTGAGTATGCCAGGGTAGCGTTCTTTTTGCGCTTCAAATTGTGGTTCGCTGTCTACGCCGATAAGGTGGATCGTGCCAGCTGGGAATTCTTCAAAACAACAACGCAATTGGAAAGCGGCTTCTCTGATGTTGAAAGGCGTGATGCCATGACTGATGTCGATCACGTGCGCTGCAGGGAATGCTTGAAAAAGCTTTCCTTTAATTGCTGCTACGTAGTAGTCGTGGTAGCCGTTGTCTGTAGTGAGCGTAATGATTTGCATAGCTGAGAAGGCAACTTTGTGCTCAGAAATTCATAATTTTACCAAAAGTAATCGAAATCGTTAGAAACCCTTCAAAAAACCACCAAATAAATTGAGTTCAGGTCAACGTCAGATCAGCATTGAAGGCCTTAATCCGGCCGAAATCTACGGCATTAACAATGCAAACCTCAAACACATCAAGAGTTTCTTTCCAAAGCTCAAAGTCGTTGCACGCGGTAACGAGCTCACTTTGGCTGGCGACGACGAAGTCATGGACGAATTCGAGCGCAAATTCGCGCTGGTCGTTCAACATTACCAAACCTACAACAGCCTCTCCGAGAACAACATCGACAACCTCATGTTGCAAGACGGCGCCAAAATGCTCTCTCAAGACGACGGCTCCGAAACACTCGTACACGGTAACGGTGGTGTCAAAATCAAAGCGCGCACCGTCAATCAAAAAAAGTTGGTGCAGGCCGTACTCGAGTCCGACATGGTTTTTGCCGTTGGGCCGGCTGGTACGGGCAAAACATACACAGCCGTTGCAATGGCCGTGAGGGCCCTGAAAGCCAAAGAAGTGAAGCGCATCATTCTCACGCGCCCAGCAGTTGAGGCCGGTGAAAACCTCGGCTTCTTACCCGGCGACCTCAAAGAAAAGCTCGATCCATACCTCATGCCGCTCTACGATGCACTCCGCGACATGATCCCCGCCGAGAAGCTCGCCGACATGATCGAATTTGGTGTCATCGAAATTGCGCCACTTGCTTTCATGCGCGGCCGAACCCTCGACAAAGCTTTTGTGATTCTAGACGAAGCGCAAAACACCACCCAAATGCAAATGAAAATGTTCCTGACCCGCATGGGCATGACCGCCAAATTTGTCATTACCGGCGACATGTCTCAGGTAGACCTCCCCTCTCGTCAGCGTTCGGGCTTGTCTTATGCGCTAGACGTCCTCCACGACATCAACGATATCAAAATTGTGCGCTTGGGTCAGTCCGACGTCATTCGCCACCGCTTGGTCAAGCAAATCATCGAAGCATTTGATGTAGCCGAGCACCAAGAAAAGCTCGACAAGCAGGCCAAACTCGACGCACAAGAAAAAAATAAAAAACAGAACTCCTAATATTCAAACCCTTTTTATGCAAGCCCTCACCAGTAATTCATTTCAGTTTCAAGGTCAAACCAAAGTCTACAACGGAAAGGTGCGCGATGTCTATACCCTAGATAACGGCCTGCTCGTGATGGTCGCCTCTGACAGAATTTCGGCTTTCGACCACATCCTTCCGAAAGGAATTCCTTACAAAGGACAAGTACTCAATCAAGTGGCCACAATGTTTTTAAATGCCACCAAAGACATCGTTCCTAATTGGTTGGTTGCTACACCAGACCCCGCTGTGGCAATTGGGGTAGCTTGCGAGCCTATTCGCATCGAAATGGTCATTCGCGGATACTTAGCGGGGCATGCCGCCAGAGAATACACTGCCGGCAAACGCGTACTTTGTGGGGTTGCTTTGCCTGAAGGTCTCAAAGAAAACGACCGTTTGCCAGCGCCTATCATTACACCAGCCACCAAAGCAGACGAAGGTCACGACGAAGACATTTCCAGAGAAGACATCCTTGCCCGCGGTTTGGTTTCACCTGAAATCTACGCCCAAATGGAGCAATACACACACGCACTTTTTGAACGCGGTACGCAAATGGCAGCTGAGCGTGGGCTTATTTTGGTTGACACCAAATACGAATTCGGCTTACACAACGGCGTAGTTACCCTCATCGACGAAATCCACACCCCAGACTCTTCGCGTTACTTCTATGCCGACGGCTACGAAGCGCGCCAAGCAAACGGCGAAGCACAAAAGCAACTTTCAAAAGAGTTTGTGCGTCAGTGGCTCATCGAAAATGGCTTCCAAGGCCTGGACGGGCAGCAAATGCCTTTCATGCCCGACGACTTCGTTCAGACCATCTCTGAGCGCTATATCGAACTTTACGAACGCATCACTGGCCTTTCTTTTGAAAAGGCCGATACTCAAAATATCGTTGCCCGCATTGAACAAAACGTCAATGCTTACTTGCAAAACAACTAAACTATGTCTGTACACGCAGCTGCACCCAAAAAAATAACGACCCATACACTTCAAGAAATGAAGCATGCGGGTCAAAAAATCTCGATGCTTACCGCCTATGATTACTCCATGGCGCGCATCGTAGACGAAGCTGGCATAGACGTCATTCTCGTCGGCGACTCCGCTTCAAACGTCATGGCTGGTCACGAAACCACCTTGCCCATTACCCTCGATCAAATGATCTACCACGCATCTAGTGTAGTGCGCGCCGTACAACGCTCCTTGGTGGTGGTCGATATGCCTTTCGGTTCTTACCAAGGGAATTCAAAAGAAGCTTTGTCGAGCGCTATTAAAATCATGAAAGAATCGGGCGGCCATGCCGTCAAGATGGAAGGTGGTGCCGAAATCCTCGACTCCGTTCGTCGCATACTTACTGCAGGTATTCCCGTGATGGGACACCTCGGCCTCACGCCGCAGTCCATTTATAAGTTCGGAACTTATGTGGTGCGCGCCAAAGAAGAAGAAGAAGCCGCAAGGCTCATTGCCGACGCCAAAGCTTTAGAAGAAGTAGGTTGTTTTGCAATTGTTCTGGAGAAAATCCCGGCCGCACTTGCCACACAGGTTGCCCAAATGGTGCAAATTCCAGTGATCGGCATCGGTGCAGGTGGAGGCGTAGACGGCCAAGTGCTCGTGATCCACGACATGCTCGGTATCAACAACGAATTCAATCCGCGTTTTTTACGCAAATACAACAACCTTCACGCACACATGCTGCAAGCCTTTCAAGACTACAAAGCAGATGTACAATCCGGCGACTTTCCAAATGTATCGGAGTCTTATTAATTTTTTTGGCCTCGTCTTTTTCTTTTTTCTATTCGGCTGTACAGACCAAAAAACTACCGAGCATTCAAAAAAAGAAAATTTATGTCAGCACAGCCAGTACCTACGCATTTTTAAAAACCCGAAAGGATACAAGGTCGAAATCCTCGATCCAGATCAACAGCGCAAGCTGCACGTATTTCAAATCCAGAAGCCCTATACGCGTATAGCGGTGCTCAGTGCTACCCACGTGGGCATGCTTGCGGCGCTAGATCAGCAAGAAAAAATTTGTGCGGTATCCAATGCTAAATACCTCCATGACGCTCGGGTTAAACGACTTCTTCGACTCAAACGTATAGAAGATTTACAAACAGAAATGGGGTTTTCAGTGGAGACCTTACTCCAAAGAAAGGCCCAAGTGGTGGTTTACAGCGGTTTTGGCAATGAGAGCCAACAACTCAAAAGACTTCCTTCCAACATGCTCCGTATTGCCAATTTTGAATGGCGCGAAAAAACACCTTTAGCTAGGGCAGAGTGGGTGCTCTTGTTTGGTGCTTTATGTGGTCAGTTCGACGACGCCCAACAGTTGTTTGAGCAGGTAGAAGCCAATTACAGCCACATCAAAAAGGAGGTCCAACAAAATAACCATTCCAACCAACTTCCGGTGCTCCTCAGTGGAAACCTATACGGCGACCAATGGATTGCTCCAGCTGGGCAAAGTTTTGAGGCCTGCATTTACAAAGATGCTGGCTTGGCCTATTTATTTAGCAAAGAGCAAGGCACGGGTAGTGTTTTCAAGAGTTTAGTAGAAATCCTCAGAAAAGGACCCGCCGTTGGTTTATGGCTCAATCCCGGTTTGCCGAGCAGAAAAGCAATTTTAAAGCAGTATCCGAAAGCTCAATATTTTCCATTTTTCAAAAAGCCAATTTACTGCTACACTTCCAATACCAATAAATACTGGGAGCAAGCTGCGGTACACCCCGATTGGCTGCTCTCCGATTTGAGTCAAATTGCAGCAGGTCAGACAAAAAAGTTGCATTTTTATGCTTTATTGAAATGAAGCAACGCAGCATACAACTTCTTTTAATTACCGGAATTCTACTCCTTTTGTTGAGTTGGGTGCACCTCTTTGTACTCCAACAAGAGCAAGGAGCCAACAGCACCCTGATCTTTTGGGAGTTTCAAGTGCCGCGCTTGCTGAGTGCGCTACTCGCGGGTGCAGGGCTTTCACTGAGTGGGCTTTTGATGCAAAACCTTTTTCAGAATCCGATGGCGGGCCCTTATGTCCTTGGGATCAATTCGGGCGCAAGTCTCTTCATTTCCATCCTTATTTTGGGTGCGGCACCCGTGTTTTTAAACGAGCTCAGTTATGTAAGTGCCGCCATGATCGGTGCTTTTTTGGCGGCTAGTTTTATGTTTGTGGTCTCCAAACGCGTACAAAATATCCAATCGCTGTTGGTTATTGGACTTATGTTTGCCAGCTTTACGGGTGCGATTGAAGCTGTTTTGCAGTCGTTTGCAGCCCCAGAGCAAGTCAAGCAGTTGTTTATCTGGAACATGGGTTCGCTCCAGCAAATGAGTGCTGCGCAAGCACCATGGATGGCCACACTAATTGTTTTTGGTATGGCCACGACTTTATTTTTAGTGAAAGGGCTGAATGCTATGGTGCTCGGCGATGCGCATGCACTCCAACTAGGTGTTAAAGTCAAGCAACTCAAAATTGCTATTCTATTTGTAACCGCACTTCTTGCGGGTAGCATAACCGCCTATTGCGGGCCCATAGCTTTTGTAGGCTTGGCCATCCCCAATTTAGCGCGTGCGCTGCTCAAGACGCAAGATCACCTCTTACTCATTTTGTTTTCGGTCTTGGCCGGCAGTTGTTTTCTCGTCGCCATTGATGTGCTTATTTTGCTACTCGATCCTTGGCTGAGCCTTCCCGTCAATGTCTTAACAGCCGTTATTGGCGCGCCTTATGTTGCATACCTCATGTTACGCCAAAGATGATTACGATTCAACACGCACAAGTCGGGTATCAAACTACACTCATTGACATCGCGCAATTAGCGCTTCCAGAAGGGCAATTATATGCGCTCATTGGCCGAAACGGATCCGGGAAATCTACGCTGCTGCAATCTTTAATCGGGCAATTGCCTTTGCGAGCCGGCAGCATTTCTATTGGCTCATTTTCACTGGAAGAGCTGCAAAAAAATGCCGCGCTGCGCTCAACGCAGGTTGCTTATGTAGCGAGTATGTTTGCAGGGGTAGAGGCCTTGACGCTGCGCGCTTATGTTTCGCTCGGGCGCGTACCTCACTTGGGTGCTTTTGGCCGCTTGCAGGCAAGCGATTTAGAAATTGTAGATGAGGTTCTTAAAGCGCTCAATTTAAGCGACTTAGCCCAAAAGGATACGCGAAAGTTAAGCGACGGCGAACGTCAGCTCGCCAGTTTGGCACGCGCTATCGTTCAGGATACACCATTGATGGTTCTAGACGAACCCGCCTCCTTTTTGGATTATTTCAATCGGGAATTATTGCTAGATCAACTCGAACAGTGGGTACAGCAAAAACCTGAGCGCACAGCTGTTTTTTCGAGTCATGATATCGATTTGTGCTTACAAAAGGGCATACCAATGCTGGTGTTGCACCAACATAAACTAACGTTGTTAGACAAGCCAAGCAAACAAGAAGTAATGGCCTTGCTTTAGATAGTCATGATGTCTTTCTCTTTCAGTTCGAGAAGTTCATCGACTTTTTTGATATAACTATTGGTGATTTTTTGCACTTCTTCTTCGGCATCTTTTGACATGTCTTCAGATAAACCTTCTGATTTGAGGTCTTTGATCATGTCTAAGGCGTCTTTGCGGTTGTTGCGGACACCAATTTTTGCGTTTTCGGCTTCGGTTTTGGCGCGTTTCACTAAATCGCGGCGGCGCTCTTCGGTAAGTGGCGGCACAGCAATAATAAGTTGTTCGCCGTTGCTTTGTGGATTGAGTCCAAGATTGGCATTGATGATGCCTTTGGCGATATCGTTGATCAGGGGTTTTTCCCAGGGTTGAACAATAATAGTGCGTGCATCAATGGTATTGACGTTCGCTACTTGTTGTAATGGCGTCATGGAACCGTAGTATTCTACCATAACACTGTTCAACATAGCAGGGCTTGCTTTGCCTGCACGGATTTTGAGGAGTTCGTTTTCGAGGTGATTCAAGGATTTTTGATTCGCTTCCTTGAATTCGTCGTAGATCATTGAAAGTTCTTCTATCATGATGCGCTAACTAAAGTTCCAACATGCGCTCCTTCCATTAACTTGCGTAAATTGCCGGGAGTGTCCATGTCAAATACGATGATGGGTAAATTGTTTTCTTTGCAAAGCGTAAAGGCGGTCATGTCCATGACATTGAGGCCTCTTGCATAAACTTCGTCAAACGAAATTTGATCAAATTTAACTGCTGAGCTATCCTTAAGTGGGTCTGCAGTATAGATGCCGTCTACGCGTGTTCCTTTCAGAATGACCTCTGCATTGATTTCAATGGCGCGCAAAGAAGCAGCAGAATCTGTTGTAAAGAATGGGTTACCGGTTCCGGCACCAAAAATAACGACTCTACCTTTTTCTAAATGACGAACTGCCCTGCGGCGCACAAATGGCTCGGCAATTTCTTTCATTTCAATAGCAGATTGCAAGCGGGTTGTGACACCAACCGACTCTAGCGCTGACTGTAGGGCCATAGAGTTGATCATGGTGGCGAGCATGCCCATGTAGTCGCCGTGGGTGCGGTCCATGCCACCTTCTTCGGCTTGTACGCCTCTGAAGATGTTGCCACCACCAATTACAATTGCGATCTCAACACCTAACTGATGTAGTTCTTTGATTTGAAGTGCATAGGCGCTGATGCGCGCGTTGTCTATGCCAAATTGTTTGTCTCCCATTAGAGACTCACCTGAAAGTTTGAGGAGTATGCGTTTGTATTTCATATGCAAGACAAATATACTATGAATCGTGTTTATTTGGGTTTAGGGTAAAAAAAAAGCTACCGATGTCGATAGCTTTTTTAAATATTGATGTTTGCTTAGCTCAAAGAGAAACGTTTGAACTCAGAAACAGTAAGACCTGTTGAGGTGCTGTTTAAGAATTGTTCTACTGTGAGTTTGTTATCGCGAACAAATGCTTGACTTAATAAAGTGTTTTCTTGGAAGAATTTGTTCAAACGACCCATGGCGATTTTTTCAGCCATGTCAGCTGGTTTGCCTTCTTGGATAGCCAATTCTTTACCGACTTCGATTTCACGCTCAATGGTGCGCTCGTTTACGCCATGCTTGTCGATAGCGATAGGAGCCATTGCTGCAACTTGCATTGCAACCTGACGACCTGCTTCAGCGACATCTTCGCCAGCAACAGTTAAGCCAACAAGTGTAGCCAATTGGTTACCAGGGTGGTTGTAAGCAACAACGTTTTCGGCACGAACAACTGCGTAAGCAGAAAGATCTAGTTTTTCACCGATGACACCAACTTGCTCTGTGATTTTGTCTTCGACAGAAAGTCTGTCGTCGTATGCTAAAGCTTTCAATTCTTCAGCGGTTTCAGGGAGTTTGTTGAGTGCGAGGTCTACTAAAGACTGAACGAATGCTACATAACCATCGTTTTTAGCAACGAAGTCAGTTTCACAGTTAAGGGTTAAGATCACACCTGCTTTGCTGTCTGCAGTAGCTTGTGCCATAATAAGACCTTCTTTAGCGTCGTTACCACCGCGTTTTGCAGCGATTTTTTGACCTTTTTTACGAAGGATATCGATAGCTGTTTCGAAATCACCGTTGGCTTCAACCAAGGCGTTTTTACAATCCATCATACCAGCGCCTGTCTGTTGGCGCAATTTGTTTACATCTGCAGCTGTGATAGCCATGTTATGAGATTTTATGGGTGAATTATTCTGCGCTTTCTGTAGCGTCTGCTGCAACTTCTGCTTGTGCTTCAGCTGGAGTTTCGTCTTTGTCAGTGGCTTTCAAATTTTTACGGTCTTCTAAACCTTCTTTGATGGCACCACAAATGGCGTCGAGGATCAAAGTGATAGATTTAGTAGCGTCGTCGTTGGCAGGAATAGGGAAGTCTACCAATTTAGGATTTGAATTGGTGTCTACCATTGCAAACGTAGGGATGTTCAAGCGGCGTGCCTCTGCAAGAGCGATGTGCTCTTTAAGGATATCGACGATGAAAATAGCTGCTGGTTGACGCGTCATGTCTGCGATAGAACCAAAGTTTTTCTCGAGTTTCTCGCGTTGACGGCTTTTGAATAGTTTTTCGCGTTTGTTGAGGGTGTCCCAAGTACCGTCTGATTTCATTTTGTCGATGAGCGACATTTTGCGAATAGACTTACGTGTAGTTTGGAAGTTGGTTAACATACCACCAGACCAACGCTCCGTTACAAACGGCATGTTAACTGCTGCTACGCGCTCAGCAACGATTTCTTTAGCTTGTTTTTTCGTAGCTACGAAAAGTACTTTTTTACCAGATTTAGCAATTTGCTTCATTGCAGCACATGCGTGATCTAGGTGTACGAGTGTTTTGTTGAGGTCAATGATGTGAATACCTTTCTTCTCTTCGAAGATGTAAGGCGCCATTGCCGGGTTCCACTTGCGCTTGAGGTGACCAAAATGTACACCTGCGTCGAGTAGGGATTCAAAAGTTAATTTAGACATATTGTGTTTTTGTTTACGTTCCTATTAAAAAAAGCAACATTGGAGGGGCCAAAATGGCAAGTGCTCCAATGCTTGGATGCTAAACAGTCCAGTAGGCGAATTAACGCTTGGAGAACTGGAATTTCTTTCTTGCTTTTGGTTGACCTGGTTTCTTACGTTCTACCATACGTGGATCACGTGTCATGAGGCCTTCTACTTTGAGCATTGGTTTGTAGTCTGCAGATACTTCTACAAGCGCACGGGAAATCCCTAAACGCACTGCTTCTGCCTGACCATTGATACCACCACCAACAACGTTCACTTTGATGTCGTACTGACCAGCAGTGCCGGTAAGTGCAAATGGTTGGTGAACTTTTGCTTGAAGAAAGTCAATTGGAAAAAATTCGGTCATCTCGCGTTTGTTGATCGAGATTTTGCCGTTTCCTTTGGTTAAATAAACGCGGGCTACCGCTGTTTTTCTTCTTCCTAATGCGTTAATGACTTCCATACTAATTATTTGAGGGTATCAAGATTCAATAATTCTGGTTGCTGCGCTTCGTGGTTGTGTGCAGCACCTTTGTAAACTTTGAGGTTGGTGTAGAGTTTGCGACCAAGTGTATTTTTTGGAAGCATTCCTTTAATTGCCTTCTCGATGAGGCGCTCAGGATGGTTTTTGAGCATGCTCTCAGCAGATGTAAAACGCTGACCACCTGGGTAACCAGAGAAACGAACGTATTCTTTATCTTGGAGTTTAGTGCCTGAAAAGGCGATTTTCTCCGCGTTGATAACGATCACATTGTCACCACAGTCCGCATGCGGCGTGTAACAGGTTTTATATTTTCCACGGATGACTTTGGCAACTTTACTCGCCAAACGTCCGACTGTTTGACCTTCAGCATCCACTACATACCACTTCTTATCGGCAGTTTCGGTATTACCAGCTAACGTTCTGTAACTTAATGTGTTCACGGTTCTTTCTGTTAAATAAAAAACTTAATTTCCCTGAATTTAGGGGTGCAAAGATACAACTATTGTGTTTATTTACAAATGAAAAGCAGAAAAAATCTAAGATTATTTTGCTTTAAAGGCTGAAATCGCATTTCTAGTAAATTCACTCAGGACCAAACGGCCACTAATGGCGGCGCGTTGAACCAGAAGTTCATCCCAATTTTCGGTGCCTTCCCAAAAGATTTTTTTGAGTTCTTGCATGGCTTCTGGGTTAGATTGCGCAAGTTTGGCGCTCAGTGTTTGGATGGCAGCGTCCATGTTGGCTTCATCTTCGTAAATTTCGGTGTAGAGTCCTTTGTCTTTGGCCCATTGCGCACTGCGCCATTCGGTGGCGTTTATAGCGAGCTCGCTCATGGCTGAACGGCCTATTTTGCGTTCTACGGCAGGCCCTACCACAAATGGCCCGATACCTACGGCGAGTTCGGATAATTTAACCTCGGCTCTGTTGGTTGCAAAGCAGTAGTCTGTGGCAGAAGCCAAACCTACACCTCCACCAACTGCGCGTCCTTGCACGCGTCCGATGATGAGTTTGGGTGCTTTTCTGCAGGCGTTGATGACTTTGGCAAAGCCCGAGAAAAATGCCAGACCAGTTTCGAGGTCTTGGATGCTGATGAGTTCGTCAAAACTGGCACCCGCGCAAAATGCATTGCTGCCCTGTGATTGGAGTACTAAAACTTTGGTGCGTTCATCTGCGGCGAGTTCGGTAATGGTGTCTGCTAAAGTTTGCAGGATGTGCCCTGGTAAGGAGTTGCTCATGGGGTGCCCAAAGGTAATGAGCCCTATGCCTGTTTCTGAAATTTCGGTTAGTACAAAACCGTCTTGGTGTGTGTTGTTCATTCTTATTTTAAAGTAAAGCTATCTGTGCCAATCAAAAGACCTTCGCAGTAAATGCGAACTTTATAAGTTCCTTTTGCCGCATCTTCTCCTTTGAGTTCGTAGTAAATAGTGAGGTCTAAAGCTTGGTTTTGGTAGTCGACATCTTTGCGTTGCGAATAAGCGGTACTACCGTTTTCTGTTTCCGTCACAAAATTGCTGCTGCCCTGTAGAACCTCGCCATTAGGAGCGGTAATTTGCAAATAAACACTTTTGCGTCCGGCTGCAGTCAGGACGTTTTCTGAAAGTGTAAAACTACTGCGGAATTGAACGGCACTCTTGGCGCGGTCCGTGACTTCCATGGTGTTGTTGAGGCGTTGCTTGAGCGCTTCTGATTGAATGTTGTATGCTTGTAATTTGCTGCCTTTTTTCACTTGTTGCTGCGACGCTTCTGCTTGTTGGCGGTAGGTGTCTCGCTCTGTTGTTGTAGTGGTAAGGCGCACATTTGTTTCTTCCAAACGGCTTCCTAGGTCGATATTGAGGGTGTTGAGCGAGTCGATAGTGCGGGCATAACTGCGCATGATCGAACGCAGGGTTTCGTTTTCTTTTCGGGCCTTGACGAGGTCTCGGGCCGTCATTTTGGAGCGGTCTAATTTTTTGAGAAGTTCGGTAATTTGCGCTTTTTGGGCATTGAGGCTGTCTGCTTTTGTAGCGTCTTTTTCTATGAGTTTGTTGTAGTTGCGCAACATCTGATTGAGGTCTTGCTTGAGGTCTTGTTTCATGCTGCCGGTGTAACCAGAAAGCGCAGCTTCCATGTCGGCCATGTCGGAGAGTAATTCTGTATTCTTGTTATTGCATGTGTTGAGTGCAGCGCGTTGTCTGGACCAAGCAAGCGTGAGCCCTGCAAGACCCGCAAGCAAAATAAAGATGAAAATGAAATAAAAACTATTTGATTTCTGAGGTGCTTGAGGTTGTGTTTCCATATGAGGGTAGTTTGATAATCAAAAATACAAAAGAAATTGGTGTTATTTGTGCGTTTGTGAATCTAACGTGTATCTAATGATGAAATTGCCAACTCACTTCTTTGGTGAAGCGCAAAATGCTATCTGGGCCAACAGCCGTGAAACGGGCATCGCTGCTTGCTGGATAAGCCCCGCCGTGCTGCATGGCCTCTACAACGCTTACACCGGTAGGAACACCATTAAGAATGACGCGTCCTACTTTGTCGTTTATAAATTCTGCTAGGATGGGGTCTAGTGACGTTGTGTTTGTTGTGAAAACACTTGTGGTGAGTTGACCATCGATTTGGTCAAATAGTGCTTGGAGTTCCGCTTCGCTTTCGAAACCACATATAACAGCAAAGGGTCCAAAGACTTCTTCTAATAGCGTTGGTTCCTTTAAAAGAAGTTCAAGTTTGGCCTGAGCCAAGCCCCAGCGACCTAAAACACCTGTGGTATTTTGTTCCGATTGCTGCTTTGTGATGCCTTTGATTTGAAAAACTTGGCGTTTGCGCGCTTCATACTTTTGAAAAATATCGGGGTGTAACATCGGGACCGCAACGTGGGTAGCAAGGGCGTTGAGGAGCGCGATTTTAAAGATTTCAAAATGCTGCTGAGCAACGAGCAAGAGCCCCGGTTTGGTGCAGAACTGACCCGCGTCTGTACAAATGGAACGCGCTAATTGCTGTGCAATTGTTTCTATTTGATCTGTGTCGATATCTGAACAAATGACTACCGGATTGAGGCTGCCCATTTCGGCAAAAACAGGAATGGGGCTCGGTCTTTGTGCGGCGAGGTCCATGAGGGCGCGGCCACCTTTGATGCTGCCCGTAAAGCCAATGGCTTTGATTTGTGGGTGCTGGGCAAAAGTTGTGGCCCAATGAAAGGTGTTGTCTATGATATGACTAAAAACTGTACGCGGTAATTGGAGTTCTTGCACAGCGCGTTCGATGCAGCGCGCAACGGCAAGGCTCGTGCCTACATGCATAGGGTGCGCTTTGACTACAACACAACAACCCGCGGCCAAAGCAGCAACGGTATCGCCACCCATGGTGGAATAGGCAAGCGGAAAATTAGAGGAGCCCAAAACCAAAACAGGACCGAGGGCCGTTCGCTTTTTGACAAGCGTTTTGTTTTCAGTCGGGAGTTCATTTTGCTTTTCCCAGGCATATTTTTGAATGTGTGCGGCAAAAAGCGAGATGGTGTGTAAGAGCCGCGCAAACTCTGTTTCAAAACGTGCGGAAGAAAGACCGCTTTCTTGGCAGTAAATTTTTTCAAGGTCAGTTTTGTCACTTTCTAGGAAACTGGCGCAGCGCAGCAACAACTCCGCTCTTAGTTGAGGGGTCGTGTTTCTAAAGTGGGATTGATCCGAACGGATGTTGTTTTCCCATTCTGGCAAGAAGGAGGCAGGTGTTGGGAAATACAAATGGGTATCCCAGGTGTTTTGGGAAGCTTGAAAGGTCCTGAAACCTTTTGACATTGGTTTAGGCCTCGGTAAGCTCAAAATGATAGCTCTCCATGATTTGGTTGGCTAACATTTTTTTACACGCGGTATCAACCATTTGTTCTGCTTCAGCCATGCTTGCGGCTTCTACAAATAGTCGGATGTGTTTGCCAATGCGAACGCCATCGATTTGGGCGAGCCCGATGTTTTTCATGGAATTAGTTACGGCTTTTCCTTGTGGGTCTAGAAGCGCGTCGAGGGGCATGACGTCGATTTCAGCTTTGAATTTCATGTTTTTTGAATTGAAAATTTTCAATGATGGATAAAATCAGGTACAAAATTACGATTATTGGAATGGCCCAAACCAAAAAAAGTGGAATACTTATCAACGAAATGAGGAGTAATAAGTAGCGGTATTGGTTGCCGCCCCAGGCAAAGTTTTTGAATTTGAGTGCCAATAATGGCAATTCAACGACCATTAATACAGCAAACAACACCGAAATAATGCTGAGCGTATAACAATCAAAAACACCGTAAATGAACGCAGACTGATGGCTCCAATTAGGAAGTTCAAACCAAAAGTAGAGCGGAAAGAACGCATAAAAAATAGTGGCAGTTGGGGTAGGAACGCCAATGAATTTGTCGGTCTGGCGTTCGTCGATGTTGAATTTGGCCAAGCGAAATAACGCAAAGAAAGGAATGATGAGCGCTACAAAAGGTAAAAATTGGATGGAGGCGTTGTAGGTGTTGTTGCGCCCGTAAAAAAAGGCGGCTTTCCAGTCGATGAGTTGGGCTACGACATATTCTTGAGCCACGCCGCCGTAGCTTTGAACGCCCTGTGCGTTTTTCATCAAACCGCTTTGGTCAATGCCAACAATGATCATGACAAACATGAAAATACCAGGGGCGACGCCAAAACTGACGAGGTCGGCCAGAGAATCGAGTTGCTTGCCGAGCAGACCGTTGGTTTTGGTAAAGCGTGCCACAAAACCATCTAAGAAATCGAGTATTGCGGCGATGGCCAGCGCATAAACAGCCCAGTCGAGCCGACCACTCAAACTGAAAATAATAGAGCAAATGCCGCCCAGTAGGTTAAAAGAGGTGATGAGATTAGCCAGACCAAACATGTGTGCGTTTTTTGTAAAAGTACCTATTAAACACAATTTTTTGTGCAATTTTGAGTTTTTGTAACATGTTTTCAATCAAAACCACTTTCCTTACAGCTTTAATGGGTCTGTCTGTGGCTTATGCCCAAGATTTCAATCCGAAGTACGCCAATGAATTCTTGAACATGGGCGTGGGTGCCGATGCACTCGGTATGGGGTCGGCAGTTGTTGCCGATGTACAGGGGCTTACAGCAGGTGTCTGGAACCCTGCGGGCTTATTGCAGCAAACACAACAAACAGAAATCGGTCTCATGCACGCTTCTTACTTTGGTGGATTAGCTGCTTTTGATCATTTGGGTGCTTCTAGGCGCATCAACAACCAAACGGTGGTTGCCCTCAACCTGCTCCGCCTCGGCGTCGACAACATTTACAACACCACCCAACTCATAGACAATCAAGGCAACATCGACTACAGCCAACTCCAGACTTTTAACAGTGCCGACTACGCCCTCATTGGTTCTATTGCCAAGCCAACGCGTGTTGCCAACTTGAGTTTAGGGCTAAGTGCAAAAGTGCTCTATCGCCACATCGGATCTTTCGCAAAAGCTTATGGCTTTGGTTTTGATGCGGGCTTGCAATACCGCCCGAGTAAATATTGGTCGGCAGGTGTGAGTTTGCGCGATGCCACCAGTACCTTTAGTGCCTGGACCTACAACCTGAGCCCAGAAATGCAGGCCACTTTTTTAGAGACCAACAACGATCTCCCACAAAATGGCATCGAGCAAATGCTGCCAAGAATGGTGTTAGGTATTGCGGGTAAACTCCCCCTCAAGAGTGAAAAATACGAACTCGGTGGCCAGCTCAACGCCGAAGTAACTACAGACGGCCCGCGCAACACGCTGGTTTCGGGCAAGGTATTTTCTATTGACCCAAGAGCAGGTGTATTCCTCAATTACGATCATAAATTAACCTTGCGCACGGGCGTGTCGCAGTTTCAGTATTTCCTAGATTTCGACGAAACCAAAAAACTAGGTCTACAACCGCATTTAGGTGCTGGTGTGGTGCTTCAAAACTGGACCATCGATTATGCGTTTACGCGCTTAGGGTTGGGGGGAGAGGGTTATTTCACGCATTTGTTTTCCTTAAAATGGGCGTTTTCTGCCAAAGGCTGATTAGAAAAACTTACAACTGAAAATAGCGGTGTCGTCTACATAAGGCAGACTGCCTTTCCAATCTTCGAGTTTGGAGAAAATGATGTCATTCATGTCCTCCATTTTGAGTGTAGAAAATGCACGGACTTGCTTGATGAGTTGCTCCACACCAAACTGTGTACCTTTTTCATTTTCGAGTTCAACCACGCCGTCGGTGAACAAGACCATCGTAGATTTGGCTTGCAACTGCATTTTACCCACTTGTACAAATGGTAGTTCATCGAGCATGCCCAGGCCAATACAACCTTCAGTGAGTAAGGTCGTGGTTTTTCCACTCAAAATAAACGGCTGGTTGTGCCCCGCATTGACATACTGCAATTGCCGCGTGTAGGCGTTGTAGTGGGCAATAAAAAACGTAATGAATTTTTCTCCTTTCGCATTTTTCATGACCAACTTGTTGAGTTCTTCCATGAGGAAGGTCAGTTCAAAGCGCTGGTACTTAAAGAGCGTGCGGATAGTGGCTTGAAAATTAGCCATGAGAAGGGCCGCAGTGATGCCCTTGCCGCTCACGTCGCCAATACAAATGATATATTCTTCGTCGCCGAGCGGAATAAAGTCGTAGAAGTCGCCACCAACAGCATGCCGAGGGATGTAGCGCCCCGAAATATCCATTTTCTTATTGGAAGGCAACTCTTGAGGAAACAGCAGTTTCTGCATTTCTGAAGCCAGTTCGAGCTCTTTTGAAATTTGTTCTTTGATCACGTTCTGAGCACTTAACTTGCGGTTTTCAAGTGCAACGCAAAGGATATTCGTGAGGGTATGGGCAAAAGAAAAATGGGCAAGTTCGAGGGCTTCTGTCTTGCTATTAGTGGAGAGGAGTAAATAGGCGAGTGGCTTGTCGTGGTGATCTATTGGAATCACCGCTTGAAAATCTTGAAGAATGGCGCTATTGGAGGAGGCTACTAGGGTGATTTCTTTAAAGCGCGAGAGTTCTGAGGTCACCTCGTTTAAGACCAGCTTGTTTTTATAACCACTTTTCACCGGGAGCAACCAATCTTCCTGCTTGAACAGTAAAACAAAGCGGCTAAAATGCAATTGTTCCTTAAGAATGAAGGTAAAGATCCGATACAGCTGCTCAACCGCTATATTTGCATTAATGGCGTTGGTCAGCTCTAGAATGGAGTGCAAACGGTGGTCCTTGAGTTCAAGGTGAGTTAAAGCTGATGACTGGCTATTTTGCATATTAGATGCCTAATTGCCACAAATGTAAAAGCTTTCTCCTTGCGCAAATAGAGACCGCTAAGAACTTATGAAAGCGAGGTTGTTCAAAGTAGCTTTTTGAATTTCCTGCAATTCTGTAAAAAAGTTCTTGTTTTTCAAGAAGAAATACCTATCTTTGCATTCCATTTTCGAAAAGTAATACAAATGAAAAAAGATATCCACCCTTCAGATTACCGCCTAGTAGTGTTCAAAGACATGTCTAACGAGTATTCGTTTATTTGTCCTTCTTGCGCTGAAACCAAAGAAACCATTTCTTGGGAAGACGGCAACGAGTACCCATTAGTGAAGCTCGATATCTCTCACAAATCACATCCGTTCTTTACTGGTATCGCACAGTTCGTAGATACAGCAGGACGTATCGACAAATTCAAAAACCGTTACGGTCGTCACATGAAATAATTGACACTATGCTAGGTTTTACATATCTAGCTACTACATATTGAAAGGCTCCAATTTGGGGCCTTTTTTTATGCGCTTTGGTTTCTAAAGTTTGCTCCTTAGTTTCTAAAGCAGATTTGCTAGCGCGCAAATTTAGCGGCGGCCCGCGAAAGCCGATCGTTCATGGCAAGCCCGAGCCCATGGTTAGGGAAGGGTTCTACATAAATTTTTTCAACCTGAGCAGTGTCGGCCTCGTGCAGTGCTGCATACAAATTGCGCGCGGCTTCGGTGAGCGCAGCATCCTGACTCAAGACCAAATGTGGACCTGTAATAAGTTCATTTTTGCCAATTGTAATTTGCAGCGCATTTTGATTTTCATTTGCTGGTTTGAAGCCTAAAAACAAGGGAGTATGGGTGGCGTAGTGGTGCTTGACCATCCCGCTGGTTAGTACGCCGTTGTGCTCATGAACTTTTGCCGCAGGGTTGTAGCCCAATACTTCGGCGAGCGCTTCTGTGGTAACGCCGCCGTGTCTGTAAATCAGTACGCGCTCGTTTTCGAGGCCAATAATGGTAGATTCCAAACCTTCCCAACAAGCACCGCCATCGAGAATGTATGGTATGCGCCCGGTGAGTTGCTCTAAAACGTGTGTAGCCGTTGTTGGGCTCAGTTGGCCATACAAATTAGCGCTCGGTGCAGCAAGTGGCCTTCCGAGCGCAGAAAGGAGTTCTTGCAGCGCTGGGTGCTTCGGAAAGCGAATGGCAACGGTGTCTTGCCCGCCAGTAATGAGTGGGCTCACCAAACTGCTTTTGGGAACAATAAAGGTGAGTGGGCCAGGGCAGAAAACACTTGCTAATTTTTGAAATACTTCAGGAAATACTTCTATGTAGGGCAAGGCTTGAGCTAAGCTGGCAAAATGCAAGATCAGTGGGTTCGATGTCGGGCGGCCTTTGGCCTTGAATATATCGAGAACGGCGTCGTCGTTGTTGGCGTCAGCGGCCAGACCATAGACGGTTTCGGTAGGGACCGCAACGGTTTGGCCACTTTGAAGTAAAATGAGTGCTTTGCTGAGGTCTGTACCAATCTCGGTGTTCATGAAGCAAAGTTAGTGTAAACTTAAAAAAAGTACCTGTTTTTACTTGAACAAATGATTTTTGCGTGTACCTTTGTGTAGAACAATTCTAAATAAGATGCAAGTCATTCTCGCCGATAGCAATGAGCTCATCCGTTTGGGTTTAAGAACCATCTTAAACGCCCAGGCTGGTATCAGTATTGTAGGCGAAGCCAAAAACCAAGACGAGCTCTTAGCCCAACTCAAAACCTTTGGCGCCGATGTCGTGCTCATCGACTTCACCTCCCACGGCTTCAGCATCGATATCGTTCCAAAAGCATTGTCTAAATTCAAAGACCTCCGCTTTGTAGCGATCACCGAAGCCCAACACGCTCCAATTCTCATTGACGCGCTCAAGTCTGGAGTCACGAGCTATGTCAAAAAAGATTGCGAACTCGCCGAAATCATCGACGCCGTTAAAGAAACCGCGCAAGGCAAGCAGTTTTTCTGTGGTCAAATTTTAGAAACCATCCAAAAAGCGAACATAGACGTCGACGAACTCCATACCGAAGATTTCAGTTGTGGACCAGTGGTGCTTTCCGAAAGAGAAAACGAAATCATTACGCTCATCGCCGAAGGGCAAACCAACGAGCAAATTGCCGAAATTCTTTTCTTGAGCAAACACACCGTCAATACGCACCGCAAAAACATCATGGCCAAATTAGGCGTAAAGAACACCGCTGGCATCGTGATGTACGCCGTGAAGACAGGTTTGGTGTCGCCAAATCGCTTCTTGTTTGCACCTAGTCTGAACTAATTAAAAGGCAACGCTAAATTTCAGATTGAAAAGCCGCTGCGTGAGGTAATTCGGCACCGAATAAAACTTCCCTTGCACATCCTGGATCCATTGCTTAGAAAGCACGTTGTTGACCCCAAGAATATTGAAGATCTCCAAAGAAATGAGCGCTTGATCGAGTGCTTGCCAACCTTTTTTACCCTGTTTGATTTCGGATTTGTTGTGCAATAAATCGTAAGACAGCCCGAGGTCTACCCTAAAGTAAGAACGGATGCGCAGGGTGTCTTTGTAGCGCGTAAAGTCGGGCGGTCCGTAGGGAAGTCTGGAGCCGTATTGCAAGCCCATTTGCACTTTAAAGGCTTCGTAGCCTGGCATTTGGTCTTGTACGAGCGCCCCAAAGGTGAGCCATTGGTCGGTTGGGCGCGGAATAAATCCGGGCAAAATGACTGCGGAGTCTACGACGGTTTGGTCTTCGCTGTAGCCAAAAATGATGCGTTCCCCGGCCGCGTTGTAGTAGTTGGTGTAGGAGTCACCTTTGATGTCTTCTTTGGTGGACAGCAAACCCAGTTTAAAGAACGATTGAATGCCTTCTACAAACTCGCCGTGTACGTTGATGTCTAAGCCATAAGCGTAGCCAACCGCGTTGTTGTTGGCGTAGTAGCGGGTGCGCACATTTTCGATTTCGTAAGGGTTGAGGTCCCAGAGGTATTTGTAGTAAAGTTCGGTGTTGAGTTTAAATGGCGTTTGTCGCCCCCACATCTGAAACAAGAATTCAGAGCCTGCCACTACATGCAAAGATTTTTGAGCAAGCACCCCTAAAGCTAATTGGCCGTCAAAAGTCCGGAATTCGCGGTAAAATGGCGGTTGGTAATAAAGCCCAGTAGACAACTTAAATAGCAAGCCACGGCGTACGGCCTTGCCATTTTGCCACATGTAGGCTGCCGGCGCATAGGAGAAACTTAGGCGGGGCGTGAAGTAAGGTTCTTTATTGATGCTCGTGTAGCCCCCGCGCAGCCCAAACTGAAAATTCAGCCTACGGGTAGAGATGTCGAGGGTGTCGGTCCAGGTTTTTTGTTGCTCTCCTTCTTTATAAACGCCCGATACAATTTTGTTGCGCTGCACTTTTGTCCAGGAATTGGACCATTGCACGAATGCGGTGCTGCGGTAGCCATCCAGCGCAAGGTTGCCTTTGATGGTCTCGAACAAAACAATTGAGTCGGGTTGTGTTTGCGGGAGGCTGTAACCCGAAGAGTCGATGAGGCGCCACTCGCTGAGCTGATCTTTGAAGTGGTCGGCTTGTACCTGAAAACCCCATGAAATTTCGTTATAGCGTTTGCGGTTTTTATTGACATCGGTAAAACCGTCTTCGATTAAGTAGCTGCCGTTGTGGTAGACCGAAAAAATTTGCGCACGCAAGCGGTTGCGGCCATGGTTGAGAAAGCCGCCCACGCCGAGGGTGGCAATGGAGTCGCCAAATTCTTCTTTGGAAGGGTCGGTCTCGAGTTCATTGATGTAGTATTGGCCGAGGATATCAAAATACTCGCGTTCGTCTGACTCAAAAGCTGTGGCGTAAAAATCGAGTTTGAGTTGGTCTTTGGCATATTTCAAGGAAGTGCCGCCCATCAGGGTCTGGAAGTTCGAGTTTTCTTGACCTTCAAAATAAATCATGAGGCGGTATGCTTCGTTGGCGGTTCCGAAATCGGACTGTGCGGTTTGGGGCGCAAAGCGGTAAGCGTTGGTCGAGAAGTGCCCAAGGAAACTCCAGGTCCAGTTTTCATTGAGTTGGTAGTTGGTCAGGATTTGCGCATCGGCAAAAACCGGGTTGTAGGCGCCTTTGGTGGGCAGCGTGTTGAGAAAGTAACCGTTCGATCTGTAGCGCGCCCCAACCAAAAAATTAAAGCGCTGATTCACGGCTTCTTCTACGTGCGCCTCCACCCCGAGCAAGGAAGCCATTGCTGAAGCATGAAAAGCGTCAGGGGTTTTGTAGGTAATATCCAATACAGAACTCAGGCGGTCGCCGTAGTTGGCTGCAAAACCTCCCGCGCTAAATCGGACATCCTCGACTAAAGAAGAGTGGATAAAACTCATGCCTTCTTGCTGCCCGCTGCGCGTTAAAAACGGACGAAACACCTGAAAGCCATTGACATATACTAAGTTTTCGTCGTAGTTGCCACCGCGCACGTTGTAGTTGGACGTAAGTTCGTTGTTGGAGGTAGCGGCGGTGGTGAGGGTGAGGGTTCGTTCTAAGCCCACAATTCCTTTCAAGTTGAGTTGTGGCATTTTTTCGATTTCAAATGGGTTTTGCCCTTCTTGGCGCACTACCACACCACGGTTGTCCTGTATCGCAAAACTTTGATCGGGCAACTCTTGCAGCGTTTTGCTGTCGGTAATGATGGTATTTAAAGTGAGTTTGGTTTCTTCGAAGAAATACTGGATTTCAAGTATTTGCCCCACTCGAATGTTGTTAAAAGCGTAATAACCTTCTTGATTTGTGGTGGTTTCTGCTGGGATGTTCACAGAGCGGTTGTCTTGCACCATGAGTTGAACTTTGGCACCCACAGCAGGTTTCTTTCCTTTGAGGTAACAATGCCCAAAGACTGTGATGTCTTGTGCCCAATAGAGCAGGGGTGAGGTGAGCAAGAAAAGAAGTAAAAGCTGCTTCATTGTGACAAAGTTACAATCCTTAACGACCATTTCCGCGCTTTATTTGCTTTTCGCTCATTTTCATGTAGCAGAAGTTTGCTTACATTTGTTTTATGTTGCCTCAAGACAAAACAATCATTGGCCGCAGAGAACTCGCTGCATTGCCCGACTTCGGTTTAGAACAAGTAAAGGTGAAAGTAGATTCTGGTGCCTATACTTCAAGTATACACGTGACTTCATGCTTTGAAAAAGCGGGTCAACTCCATGTCGTATTTCTCGATGATAAACACCCGGGCTTTACCGGTCAAGAGATGCACTTTAAAAAATTTAGAACTAAAAAAGTGAAGAGCAGTAACGGAGAGGTTCAAGAGCGTTATTTTGTATTTGGAACAATGATTATTGCGGGTCTTTCGATTCAAACTGAATTTTCTTTGACTGTTAGAAAAGGCATGCGCTATCCTATTTTGCTGGGTCGCAAAATTCTCAATAAATATTTTCTCATTGATACAAGTCAAAAATACCTATATCTTCCAATTCAACAACACGCATGAAAATTGCCATTCTCTCCAGAAACTCCCATTTGTACTCTACACGCAGGCTAGTAGAAGCTGCAGAAGCTGCAGGTCACGAAGCGCACGTCATTGACCATCTTAAGTGCAACATTGAAATCGAACAAACAGGCCCCGCCCTTTTTTACCATAATCAATATCTAAAAGGTTTTGATGCCGTCATTCCGCGCATTGGTGCATCGGTTACTTTTTACGGAACGGCCGTGGTGCGTCAGTTTGAAATGATGAATGTCTTTACAGCCGTGGGTTCACGCGGTATTATCCATTCCCGCGACAAACTCCGCTGCTTACAAGTGTTGTCTAAAGAAGGTATTGGCTTGCCTAAAACGGTTTTCACCAATTACTCCAAAGATGTCAAACATGTGGTGAAAAGTGCAGGCGGCGCTCCGGTAGTTTTGAAATTACTTGAAGGAACCCAAGGATTGGGCGTTGTTTTAGCCGAAAACCTCAACGCCGCGCAGTCGGTTCTAGAAGCCTTCAACGGCCTTAAAGCACGTGTCATTGTTCAGGAGTTCATCCGCGAAGCCAAAGGTGCAGACATCCGTGCATTTGTCGTCGACGGCGAAGTAGTTGGGGCCATGAAACGCCAAGGTTTGCCGGGCGAGTTCCGTTCTAATTTGCACCGCGGCGGTAGTTCAGAAGTCATTGAGCTCAGCACCGAAGAAAAATATACGGCCATTCTCGCCGCCAAAGCGGTTGGTTTAGGGATTGCAGGCGTAGATTTACTGCAGTCAGCACGCGGCCCGTTGGTCTTAGAGGTGAATTCATCACCCGGCCTCGAAGGCATCGAACAAACAACTCAAACCGATATCGCAGGCAAAATCATCGCCTACATCGAAAGAAATGTCAAGCGCTAGAAAGACCATCTACAAAAAAATGAACATGCTCGGGCAAGAGATTTTGCCGGGCAAAAGCGTGCAACTCAATTTAGAGGTGGCGCATTTACACACGCGCACGCCCATACAAGTGCCTGTTCTTGTGGAGCGCGCCAAAGAAGATGGCCCCACCGTTTTGGTCATGGCAGGCCTCCACGGCGACGAACTCAACGGTATCGAAATTGTGCGCCGTTTTTTGCGCAAAAAGCTGAACAAACCCACCAAAGGCACCATTGTTTGCTTGCCGATCTTCAATATTTTTGGTTTTCTGAACCTCAAGCGCGAGTTGCCCGATGGCCGCGACCTCAACCGCAGTTTTCCGGGTAGCAACTCCGGTTCGCTGGCCGCGCAGTTTGCTTTTCACTTCATGAAAGAAATTGCACCCCACTGCGACTACATCATCGACTTCCATACCGGAGCGGCCCAGCGCAACAATTTTCCGCAAATCCGCTGTGTGTTTTCCGACCAAGAAAGCGTCGAGCTCGCCAAAGTATTCAATCCGCCGTTTATTTTACACTCGAGCCTCATTTCTAAAACTTTGCGCGAGAGTATGGTCAAGCGCAAGAAGATGCTCTTGTTGTTCGAAGGCGGAAAGTCCAACAACATCGAAGAAAACGTCGTCGAAGAAGGCCTCAATGGGCTCAAGCGCGTCATCAGTCATTTAGGAATGCGCAACTACAAAATCGATATTTCCAAAGACCGTCAACCTATTTTTATCGGCGAAAACAAATGGATGCGTGCTCCTTCAAGCGGCATGTTTCAGTGCTTCGTCCCTAACGGTACCAACGTTCAAAAAGGAGAAGTACTTGCCTTGGTGACCGACCCTTACGGCAAATACGAAAAACAAATCAAGGCCAGCCAAGCAGGTTATGTCATTTGTATCAACGAAGCATCGGTTGTATACAAAGGCGATGCGATCATTCATATAGCCAAAGAAAAACCCCAACTTTAATCTATTCCAACAGTCACTATGAAAAAGGTTCTATTTCTTCTTGTTTTGAATTTATTTACCCTCCAATTGCTGGGTCAAAACAACTTTACACCTCAACAATTTTTGGGCTACAACATTGGCGAGCAGTTTACGCGCCAGCACCGTGTGGTAGACTACTTCTTTGCACTTGAAAAAGCTTTTCCGAACAATATAAAAGTGGTGAAGACGGGCCAGACCTATGAGAAACGCGACCTTTTGTTGTGTTATATCGGCACGCCCGAAAACCTAAAGAAACTCGAAGAGATCCGTCAGAAGCACCTCACCCAAGCGCCCGATGAAAAACTGGCAATTGTGTGGTTGTCTTATAACGTGCACGGCAATGAAAGCTCCGGAACAGAAGCTGCCATGCAGACAGCGTATCGCTTGCTGACCGACAAAATTGGCTATCTGGAAAATACGGTAGTTATCATGGACCCATGCTTGAATCCGGATGGCCGCGACCGCTATGTGAACTTTTATTACCAGTATGGCGCCAACCCAATTGACATGCAGCGTTTCAGCGCCAGCCACAACGAAACATGGCCAGGCGGGCGCCCCAATCACTACCTCTTTGACCTCAACCGCGACTGGGCCTGGATGACCCAAATTGAATCTGCGGTGCGCATGCAACAATACAACTTATGGTTACCTCACGTACACGTCGACTTCCACGAGCAGGGCATCAATGAGCCGTATTATTTTCCGCCGGCAGCAGAGCCGTATCATGAAGTCATTACCAATTGGCAGCGCGAGTTTCAGCAAGAAATCGGCAAAAACCACGCAGGGTATTTTGACAAAGCAGGTTGGTTGTACTTCTCCAAAGAAATCTTTGATTTACTCTACCCAAGCTACGGTGACACCTACCCAACCTACAGCGGCAGCATCGGCATGACCTACGAGCAGGGCGGAAGCGGGCGCGCAGGGCTTGCGGTCATTACCCAAGTGGGCGACACCCTTCGTTTGTCCGACCGCGTGGCGCATCATGTCACCACCGGGCTTTCAACCGTAGAAACGAGCGCGCGCAATGCAGATAAATTGGTTGCTGAATACCAAAAGTTCAGAAAACAAAAAGATTTCAAATACGACAGCTACGTCATCAAGGGTAGCAACAACCAGATCGCACCACTTTTGGACTTACTCGGCAAAAACAATATCGATTGGCAAATGGTTTCTACCAGCACCCAAGCGGTTGCTGCCAAAGGTTTCCATTTCAAAACCGGCGCACAAGAAGCATTCAAGCTAGAAATTGGCGATATTTTAGTGTCTACCCAACAAGAAAAAGGAACACTCGTTTCGGTCTTGTTTGAACCCCGCACCAAATTGTCAGACAGCCTCACCTACGACATCACTGCGTGGTCCATGCCTTACGCTTACGGTTTGGATGCTTATGCGGTTGAAGGCCAATTAAAAGCTACACCATATGTAGCAACTGGCGAGCGCAAATCTGATTTCATGGCAACGGAAGGCTTCATGGGCTATGCCGTTCGTTGGGAAACCATGCAAACCGCACGCTTTTTAAATGCGGTGCAGCAAGCGGGTCTGAAGGTCTATTTTCATGAAAAAGGCTTCAAGCTCAATGGCCAAACCTACGCACCCGGAACACTTCTTTTACTTGCTGGCGAAAACAAGCGCCCAGATTTCCATAAGGTCATCAATGACTACGCTGCGCGTTATCAAGTTGACATCAAAGGCTTGCTCACCGGCATGGCCGATGCAGGCCCAGACTTCGGTTCTTCATCTGTGAAAATGGTGCCCAACCCAAAAGTGGGAATCCTAGCGGGCGACAGCTTTTCTTCCCTCAACGTAGGCGAAATCTGGCATTTCTTCGAACAGCAACTCAACAAAGCAGCACATCTTATCTTTGAAGACGACCTCAATGGCGCGCTCTCGAGCTTAGATGTCTTGTTTGTGCCAGAAGGCGGCTATGATATCGCTGGCAATGAAGCCCTCACCAACTGGGTGCGCGCAGGCGGAACCCTCATCGTTACGGGTGGGGCGGTAGACGCCCTCGCAGACCAACCTGGTTTCGGACTCAAAAGCAAAGAAAGTGCAGCCGGCGCGCCCTCGCCAATTGCCTATGCCAACCAAGAGCGCGACCAAATCTCAGACAACATCATTGGCGCCATCTATCCTTGCGTCCTCGACAACTCCAACCCAATGGCTTTTGGCTACAATTTCTACTACACCCTCCGCCAAGGCGCCAGCATCTATGAGCTCGAAGGCAAGCCCGTCTTTGAACTCGAGAAAAATGCCCAAGCAGTCAACGGTTTTGTAGGCGCACGCGTCAAAAAACAACAATCCGAAGCCGATATCGCTGGCACAGTCCAGTACGGCCGCGGCACTATTGTCTATTTGCTCGACAACCCACTCTTCCGCGGCTTCTGGGAAAGCGGCAAATTAATGGTAGTGAATTCGATATATTTTGTGAATCAGTAGGGGCGCTAAACCTCAAAAATCCCATGCTTAATCGCATACAACACCATGCCGGCGATGTTTTTGGTATTGGTTTTATACCTGATGCGTTCGCGGTGCCCTTCAATTGTTTTGACTGACACAAATAAGGCGGCAGCCATTTCCTGATTTGTTCTTTCCTGACAGATGAGCCGCAAGACTTCTATTTCGCGCTTACTGAGGCGCAGTGATGGATCTTCGTTATCGTTTACTGGAGAGAATTCTGTGGACATCTGTGCTTTTAAATAGGGTGGAGAAACGTTTTTTTTCTCAACCGCATGAAAACGGATAAACAGCACTAATTATTTGAATGAAATGTGATTTAGGGTGAAAACCCTTGGTGGGTCAAGTATTGTATTTTATAATTGAAAATGGGTGAAGAAGTTGGTGCTAAGACAAGGATTACCTCCCCCTCCTCGCCAACGCCTCATAAACCACATGTTGTAAGTCGGTTCGGATGTTCAGGTCGCGGAGTTTCCAGTTGTCTTGGTTGGGGTGCACGCGGTTGGACAAGAAGATGAAGATGACTTTGTTTTTGGGGTCGGCCCAGGCGAGGGTGCCCGTGAAGCCGGAGTGTCCGAATGATTGTTGGGAGGCCAAGACGTCGCAGGTGCCGCCTCCGCTTGCGTTAGGGCGGTCGAAACCAGCGGCGCGGCGGTTGCCAGGATACTGTTGTTTGGTGAATTCGGTGTAGGTGGCTTGCGAGAAAAATTGTTGCCCTGCCATTTCTCCTTTATTGAGAAAGAGTTGCATGATATGCGCCAAACTCCAGGCATTGGAAAAAATACCGGCATGACCGGCTATTCCACCGAGCATAGCCGCACCAGGGTCGTGGACATAACCGCGCAAGAGTTGCTTGCGGAAGGCTTGGTCGTCTTCGGTAGGTACGATTTGTTGATCTGCAAATTGTTTGCGTGGCTGATACAAAATGCGCCCTAGACCTAATGGTAAATAGATGTTGCGTCGCAAATAACTCGCTTGGCTTTCGCCTATGATTCTTTCCAAGATAGGTTGGGTGAAATAATAACAGAGGTCGGAATAGACATATTTCTTGGGGCCGAGCTCTGAGCGCAGGATTTGGGCGTACATGCTGTCTTTGTAGTTCTTATGGATGTACATGCCGTTTGCGACCTCTATTGGAAAATCATCAGATTGTTTATTTTGGTAGATGCTACTTTTCCATGCACCATCGGAAAGCGTACGCTTATAAAACGGAATCCAAGGTGTGAGGCCTGCTTGGTGGGCCATGATTTCCCTGATTTTGAGTGCCGCAAACGGCGAAGCACCCACGACTTCAGGAATATAACTGCCAATGGTTTGATCGAGGTTGAACTTTTCTTTGGAATGTTGTTGCATGGCGAGTAGGGTAGAAGCGGCTATTTTAGTGACCGACGCGATGTCGTACATGGACTGCAAATCAATTTCTGGTGCATTGGTTTCGTAACCTTGCTTGCCATAGGCTTTGTGCCAAATGACTTTGTCTTCTACCGCTACCAAAAGCTGACAACCCGGATACGCGCCAGCGTCTATTCCTTTTTGCGCAATGACATCAAGTTGTTGAAGGTCCTTACTGGCTAGGCCAATTTCTTCTGGATTTGAAATACCGAGGCGTCCGTTGGCTTCAAGACCCGCAGCACTCAAGCCTCCCATGAGCAACTGTGCAATTTGCGCCTGTGCAATAGGGTGGTTTTCGTGCGCTATAATGATCGCGTCGAATACGGAAGTGTCTATATCCTTGAGTATTTGATGCTCGCCAAAAACGACAAGTATATTTTGGTCTGTGCTGTCTAGGAGTTCAATTTTTTCAGCGGCCCATTTCGGGATATGATTGCTATGAGGAGCCGCTGCATGTAAACTAAAAATGCAAATTTCGGGGTAGGTCAGGCCATAAAATTTAGAAACTGCTGCCGGAATTTGCAGAGAGTCGGCAGCAAAAAAGGCCATGCGGTCGGCATAGAGGTTGAGCGTTTCGGTAAATACAGAAGAATTGCCACCAAGCGCCATGCAGGCCAATTTTTGATCCAAACGACCTAAAGGCAGCACTTGCTGGTTGTTTTTAAGGAGATCAATATGTTTTCTAAACCCTTCTATTTGTTGGGATGTAGGAAGTGTATTTAAATCAGAAAATGTAGTTCCAATCCATTTGGTTGGTAGCTCGTATTTAAATTGGGAAGTTGTTGCGGTCGATTTTTGGTTAGGATAGAACTTCACTAAGGCAAAACCGAGTAGGGCTACAACAAGTATAGAGGAGAAGAGGCGCATGCGTTTCATTTAGATCAAAACTAGCGATAATTCGGCGCTTTTCAAAACAGAAAGTGTAGTTCGGACACTTACTTTAATATACGAAATTTTCCTTACAAAATCAAATTAAGTTCTTCACATTTAACAACATCTGTTGTTTACAAAAACCTAATATAAATCATGGTTTGGGGTCTTAAAGCATCGTAATTTTGCCGTGTCAAACTCTTAAAAATGTAAAATGGAATTACACGGAAAATTCGGAAAAAATGCCGACCTCGCCGCAAGTATTGGTTTGTCTGAATCGGGCGACCAATTCTGGAACCTAACACCAGCAGAACTCATCGAGGACTGCATTATTTTGGGCGAAGGCATGCTGTCCGATACCGGCGCACTTGCTATTGAAACCGGCGAATTTACCGGCCGTTCACCCAAAGACCGCTTTATTGTGCGCGATGCCAAAACAGAAGATGCTGTTTGGTGGGGCGATGTCAATATTGGTTTTGAGCCTGCAAAGTTTGACGCGCTATACGAGCGCATGAAAGCGCATTTGGCCGAGCAAGACCTTTATGTAAGAGACGTCTATGCATGTGCTGATGAGGAATACCGCATGAATATCCGCGTGGTTGCCGAATTGCCGTGGTCAAGTCTTTTTGCGCACAACATGTTTTTACGCATAGAGGCCAATGAAATCGAAGACTTCCTACCTGAATGGCATATCGTATGTGCACCTAGTTTTTTAGCTGATCCAGCTCTTGATGGAACGCGTCAGTCGAACTTCGCTATTCTCAACTTTACTAAAAAAATGATCCTTATTGGTGGAACCGGTTACACTGGCGAAATCAAAAAAGGAATTTTCTCTGCACTGAATTTCATCCTGCCTCACGAAAAGAACGTGTTGTCTATGCACTGCTCTGCCAACATTGGCCAAGACGGCGACACCGCCATTTTCTTTGGTTTGTCTGGTACAGGTAAAACAACACTTTCTTCAGATCCGAACCGCCGCTTAATTGGCGACGACGAACACGGCTGGAGCGCCAACAGCGTTTTCAACTTTGAAGGCGGTTGCTATGCCAAAACCATCGACTTATCCCGCGAGAAAGAACCACAAATCTACGACGCCATTCGCTTTGGCGCTTTATTAGAAAACGTCGGGTTTCCGCAAGAATCTTCAGCCCCAGATTATACAGACGGAAGCATTACCGAAAACACCCGTGTATCTTACCCAATACACCACATTGACAACATTGCCGTGCCATCCATCGGCTCAGCGCCAAAAAATATTTTCTTTTTAACGGCCGATGCCTTTGGTGTCTTGCCTCCAATCTCCAAACTCACCAAAGCGCAAGCGATGTACCACTTTATGTCGGGTTACACCGCAAAGGTAGCCGGCACCGAGGTAGGTATCACCGAACCAACCACTACTTTCTCGGCTGGTTTTGGCGCCGCTTTCTTGCCTTTACACCCTGCTAAATATGCAAAGTTACTTGGCGACAAATTAGAAGGCACAGACATCAATGTTTGGCTCATCAATACAGGGTGGTCTGGCGGTTCTTACGGCGTTGGTTCAAGAATGAAGTTGTCCTACACACGCGCCATGATTACCGCAGCGCTTACCGGCAAACTCAAGGACGTCGCCTACGAAAACATGCCTTTCTTTGAGTTGGCATTTCCTAGTACTTGCGAAGGCGTACCCACAGAATTACTCAACCCTCGCAACACCTGGGCCGACAAACAAGCTTACGATCAAACAGCAGCGAGCTTAGCCGCTAAGTTTGTCAAAAACTTTGATAAGTTTGCAGCCGAGACCGACGCCAGCATTTTAGCTGCGGCGCCTCAAGTGCCTGCATAGTTCCTCCTTTCCATCAGTCAACAATTTTGGAAAGAACCTAGGGCCGCAATAGCGGCCCTTTTTTTGGCATTTTAAATGAGGCACAAAAAAAGCCCCGACCAAAAGGACGGAGCTTTGAAGTATGGGTGATACTAACGGCTTAACGCTTGTGCATTCCTTCGTCAGATACTGTTAATTTTTTACGGCCTTTGCGACGACGCGCAGCCAATACACGACGACCGTTTTTTGTGGCCATACGGCTACGGAAGCCATGTTTGTTTCTTCTTTTTCTTACCGATGGTTGAAACGTTCTTTTCATGTCGTGTCGTTATTTGTAATGTTTTTGGGAATGCAAAGATAGTTAATTTTTTAGAATTTCAAATTCTTTCGACAAAAATCGTGAAAAAAAGCCATTGCCCCAAGAAAGCACGTTAAATTTGTAGAGCAAAGCGCCATAGCCATGATGAGACCCAAAAAAACAAAAGAACCCAAAGTAAAATTAACCAAAGACAGCTGGCGCAAGGCTGCGCGTTTCCTGCGTTACCTGAAGCCTTATGCGGGCACTTATTTTATAGGCTGGATCTTCTTGGTGCTTAGCACATCTGCGGGCTTGGTCTTTCCTTACCTCATGGGTAAGTTACTCGGTAGCTCCAATACAACTTCTAATCCGGAGCAAGCCATTCGCTTAATCGATCTCTCAAACGTCAACCAGATTGCATTTGCGCTCTTCATACTGTTCTTTTTTCAAAGTGTGTTTTCTTTTGTGAGGGTTGTACTTTTTAATAACGTCACCGAAAACGCCCTGCGCGACATGCGCAACGATGCCTTTTCGAAGTTGGTCTACATGCCCATGGATTTTTTCAACCGTCAAAAGGTAGGGGAGCTCACTTCAAGAGTGGCATCGGACATCACCCAAATTCAAGAAGTACTCCGCACCACTATTGCCGAATTCTTCAGACAAATCATCATTGTTTTTGGCGGCATCGCCTTTTTGTTCTTTATTTCTTGGAAACTCTCCCTGATCATGCTAGCAACGGTTCCAGTCATGGCTATTGTCGCTGTGTTTTTTGGCCGCTACATCCGCAAACTCAGTAAAGAAGCGCAAGACTACATCGCCACCTCTAATTCGGTCTTAGAAGAGGCGCTAACCGGCATTGCCAATGTAAAAGCCTTTACCAACGAATGGTTTTTGTTGGGTAAATACAAAAAGAGCACCCAACAAACCCGCGACCTCAATGTGAGGAGCGGAATTTGGCGCGGTTTGTTTGTGTCGTTTATCATCTTTTGCTTGTTCGGCGCCATCGTATTTATAGTTTGGAAGGGCCTTCTCATGACCCAAGGCCCCAATCCTGAGTTGGCATCTGAAGGTTTTTATCAGTTTGTGTTGTTCACCATCATGATGGGCGCCTCTATTGGTTCTTTACCCGATTTATACGCCAGCGTACAAAAAGCAGTCGGCGCCACCGAAAACCTTCTTGATTTACTCCAAGAAGAAGGTGAAAATTTGACAACAAAAGTGGATCAATCTATTGAAATAAATGGATCGCTACGTTTCGAAAACCTCATCTTTCACTACCCCCAACGACCTGATATCAACGTTTTAAAAGGAATTGACTTCAAAGTAGAGCCTAATCAAACCCTAGCCTTAGTGGGGCAAAGTGGTTCTGGTAAATCGACAATTGCCAATTTGATCTTGCAATTCTATAAGCCTACCTCAGGACACATCTATTTTGGCGACCAAAAGGCATCCGACCTCGATTTACACGCTTTGCGCCAGCACATGGCGATTGTACCGCAAGAAGTCTTGTTGTTTTCGGGCAGCATCTTAGAAAACATCCGTTTTGGACGCCCAGATGCCACCGACGCTGAAGTTATGGAAGCTGCACAAAAAGCCAACGCCTGGGAATTCATTTCTACCTTCCCTGATCTGTTAGCTACGGAAGTCGGGGACCGCGGCATTCAGTTGTCAGGTGGGCAAAAACAACGCATTGCTATTGCGCGCGCAATTTTAAAAAATCCTTCGATTTTGATTCTCGATGAAGCGACTTCCGCGCTCGATTCAACTTCTGAACGCCTGGTGCAAGAAGCGCTAGATGTCTTGATGAAAGGCCGCACATCAATCGTGATTGCGCACCGTTTGTCTACCATTCGGCAGGCAGATCAAATATTGGTCTTGCAAGATGGTCAGATCATGGAGCAAGGCAAGCACGACGAACTCATGGTACTCAATGGCCAATACGCTACTTACGTGGCGCAGCAGTTGATTTAATTACTTGAAGAGAGATTCTACAAAGGCCTTGCGGTCAAAAAGCTGGAGGTCTTGCATTTTTTCGCCAACGCCAATATACTTCACCGGAATTTTCATTTGGTCAGAGATGCCAATGACCACTCCACCTTTTGCCGTGCCGTCTAATTTGGTAACTGCTAAAGCATTGATGTCTGTGGCTTGTGCAAATTGCTTGGCTTGTTCGTAGGCGTTTTGCCCGGTTGAACCATCTAGCACCAACAAAATTTCGTGAGGGGCATTCGGCACTACTTTATCCATCACGCGCTTGATCTTGGAGAGCTCTTGCATGAGGTTGACTTTGTTGTGCAAGCGCCCAGCAGTATCGATGATCACGACATCGGCACCTTGTGCCTTGGCCGATTGCAATGCGTCAAAAGCTACACTTGCTGGGTCGGCACCCATGCCTTGTTGAACGATAGGAACGCCAACGCGGTCGGCCCAAATGATGAGTTGGTCTACGGCAGCTGCTCTAAAGGTGTCGGAGGCACCCAAAACTACTTTGAGGCCGGCTTGTTTCATTTGGTAAGCGAGTTTGCCAATAGTGGTGGTTTTGCCCACGCCGTTGACGCCCACAACCATGAGGACATAAGGGTTGCCATCGGTTGGCTTGTCCACTTTGAGTTTGCCTTCAAAGTTGGCAGCGTTTTCTTCGAGTAAGCCGATGATTTCGTCTCGGAGAATTTGGTTGAGTTCTTCGGAGTTGATGACGCGGTCTTTGGAGACGCGGTTTTCGATGCGCTCGATGATTTTGAGGGTGGTCTCGACGCCGACATCGGCGGTAATGAGGAGTTCTTCGAGGTCGTCGAGGACGCCTTGATCTACACGACTTTTGCCCACGAGCAGGCGCGTGATTTTAGAGAAAAAGGTTTGTTTGGTTTTCTCTAGACCTTGATCGAGGGTTTCTTTTTGAACCGGATCGAGGGTTTCTTTTTTAGATTTCGAAAAAAAATCAAATATGCCCATTTGCTAAGGTAAAAAAAAAGCTCCCAACTTGGAAGCTTTAAAAGGGAATGCACAACAGTTTAGCCTTTGGTAAACCACTCTTTAACTTTGTCGTTGTGTACGATTTCTTCTTTGAAGGTGTAAGAGCCAGACTTTTCAGACTTGACCATTTTGATCACCTTTGTATGTTCTTTACCTCCACCTTTCTGTAGGGATGCAACTACTTTCTTTGCCATGACTTACTTATTTAATTTCTTTATGGACAGTCATACGCTTAAGGATGGGATTGTATTTTTTAATCTCCATACGGTCTGGCGTATTTTTACGGTTCTTAGTGGTGATATAGCGTGATGTACCAGCCATACCAGATTCTTTGTGCTCTGTGCACTCGAGAATTACTTGGATGCGGTTGCCTTTACTCTTCTTAGCCATTTTTTAAATGTTTATTCTGTTTCCCAACAGGTTATTTCAAAAATCCTTTTTGGCGTGCTTCTTTCAAGCAAGCGGAGATTCCTTTTTTGTTGATGGTGCGCAATGCAGCAGCAGAAATCTTTAAAGTGATAAAATTATCTTCTTCAGGAACGAAAAACTTCTTCGTGATCAAGTTCGGATAAAAACGACGCTTGGTCTTGCGATTTGAGTGCGATACGTTGTTTCCAACCATCACTGACTTTCCTGTTAACTGACAAACTCGTGACATGTCTATATTATTACGTGTAATTACAAAAGCGGATGCAAAGATAACAACTTTTTACAATACTGCAAACCCATTATCCACAAAATAGCTGCCTTTTTCAACAAAGCGCATTATTTCCCTTGATTTCTCGGATGATGACTCAAGATAGCCTTGCGTAAAAAACGCTGATCAAGATGCGTGTAAATCTCTGTGGTGGTGATAGATTCGTGTCCGAGCATCTCTTGAACAGCGCGCAAATTAGCCCCGCCTTCCACTAAATGTGTCGCAAAACTATGTCGAAAAGTATGCGGAGAAATTTGCTTTCCTAAGCCAATTTTTTGAGCTAATTGTTTGATGATCGTAAAAATCATGACTCTCGTGAGGGCGGCACCCCTTCTGTTCAAAAAAATGAAGTGTTCGTGTCCTTTTTTGATCGGAACTTCAAGTCTAGATTGCGCTGTGTAGGTAGAGATTTCCTTTACAACTTGTGGCGACACCGGCACCAAACGCTCTTTATTGCCTTTTCCTATTACCCGGATAAATCCTTCGTCAAAATACAAATCAGAGAAACGCAGGCCAATGAGTTCCGATACGCGCAGTCCACAGCTGTAAAGTGTTTCGAGCATGGCGTGGTTGCGCTCACCCTCTGCCGCACTTAAATCAATGGCTGCAAGTAAGGCATCGATTTCGTCAATTTCAAGTACTTCGGGTAATTTTCTGCCAAGTTTGGGTTGCTCCAAGAGTTCAGATGGATCGACATGAATGTACCGTTCTAAGATGAGGTATCTAAAAAACTGCTTGATGCCCGAAATAATGCGCGCCTGACTACGTGCACTCAGCCCAAGGTCGTAAAGATACGCCACGAAAGTTTTGAGTTGTTCGTATGTCACTTGTTCAGGCTTGCTTTTTTCGGTTGTGAAATAGTCGGCTAACAAACTGATATCGCGCTGATAGGCAAGGATGGAGTTTTCAGCCAAACCCTTTTCGATTTTCAGGTATGAAACAAAATCCTTAATATAGCGCTCCCAATGCATGTCTTATGAAGTTGCTCGTTGTCAATGGTCCTAACCTGAATTTGCTCGGAACCCGAGAAACACAAATATATGGGAATGTCACATTCGAAGCTTATTTTGAGACGCTCAAAGCGCAAACTGATCATACTTTAAGTTATTTTCAATCTAATATTGAAGGTGAACTGATTGATTGCCTCCAAAACGCAACTGCCGATGGCATCATTCTCAATGCAGGGGGCTACACCCACACGAGCGTTGCCTTGCGCGATTGCATTGCCGCTATTTCCATTCCAGTTGTTGAGGTACACATTTCTAATGTTGCTGGACGCGAAAGCTTCCGTCATGAGTCCTTACTGAGCCCGGTTTGTAAGGGTTGTATTTTTGGTTTTGGCCTCAACGGTTACCGCCTGGCCATCGAAGCGTTTGAGTTGTAGTTTTTTTTGGCATCATTTTGGTAACAAACGCCAAAATTCAACCCATGAAATTATCCTTAACTTTAAGCTTACTCTTTCTTTTCACGGCTACTTCTTTTGCGCAGCGCAAGGTGCAACTCGTGATTCTATTCGATACTTCCAACAGCATGGATGGCTTGCTCAACCAAGCGAAATCTCGCATTTGGGCTATTGTCAATGAGGCTTCTACACTGACCTATCAAGGCGCTCCGGTTACCTTAGAAATCGCCATGTACGACTACGGTAATTCCACTATTCCAGCTACTCAAAACTACATCCGTAAGCAACTCGATTTTTCTACAGACCTCGATTTGGTCTCTGAAAAACTCTTTGGCTTGCGCACCAGTGGTGGCGACGAATTTTGTCCTGCTGTCATAGTTTCTTCGCTGAAAGAACTCAATTGGTCAAATAGCCCGCAAGACCTCAAACTCATTTATATTGCAGGTAACGAATCCTTCAAACAAGGGCCAATCTCGACTTCAACTGCTTGCGTACTCGCCGCCGAGAAACACGTTTTGGTGAGTACCATTTTTTGTGGAGACCGTCTGCAAGGCGTCAATTTAGGCTGGAAAGAAGGTGCCGATTGCGCTAAAGGTGATTTTTTTAATATCAATTCAGATGCTGCCATCAAACAAATCGAAACTCCTTTTGACGATCAAATCATTGAACAAAACCGCTTACTGAACAACACCTACATTGGTTATGGATCGGTGGCAGTTGAATCGAAGTCCAAACAACTTTCTCAAGACGAAAATGCATGGGGTATTTCCAAATCCGTTGAAACGGAGCGTTATATAGTGAAGTCTAAGTCGAGTTACAAAAACGACAAATGGGATATTGTCGATGCCAACAAGGCTGATTCCACTAAATTACGGCAGTTAAGTGACGACGAATTGCCGGCCGAAATGAAAGGAATGAACGCCGAACAGCGCAAGGCTTTCGTACAACAAAAAACAGAGGAGCGTGCAGCGATTCAAAAAGAAATGGCGCGTTTGGAGACTGAGCGCAGCAAATACATTGAAGCTGAAAAAGCCAAAACAACCCAAGCTAAACCCGATGACTTTGGAACGGCTGTCGCTACCTCAATGCGCAACAACGCCAAAACGCTTGGTTTTGATTGAGGCCTGTTTTAGGTAGCGTGTTTCTATTAACTTTGTACCTATGATGCAACAACTCGAACATTACTTTACCCATATCGATCCTGTTTTTGCAGCCTTTTTGGCCACCACCTTTACTTGGTTGGTGACCGCAGCAGGCGCTAGTTTGGTGTTCTTCTTTAAAAATATGCATCGCGGCTTGCTCGACGGCATGCTTGGCTTTACCGGTGGCGTCATGGTGGCGGCCAGTTTTTGGTCTTTGCTCATGCCTTCCATAGAACTTTCCGAAAGGATTTACCCTAGCGCACCCTGGATGCCAGCCGCTGTTGGTTTTCTGACAGGTGCGTTGTTTTTGTTTTTCCTCGACAAAAAATTACCGCATTTGCACATCAACTTCAATGAAAACGAAACCGAAGGTGTCAAAACGCAACTGCACAAAACTACCCTTTTGGTACTTGCGATTACTTTGCACAACATTCCAGAAGGCTTAGCTGTTGGGGTTTTGTTTGGCGCAGCAGCCAACGGCATGGAAGGCGCCACAATTGCTGGTGCTATCGCTTTGGCAATTGGTATTGGCATCCAAAACTTCCCGGAAGGATTTGCCGTGGCCATGCCTCTGCGGCGAGCGGGAGCGAGCCGCATGAAGAGTTTCATGTACGGCCAGCTTTCAGCTATCGTAGAACCAATTGCGGGTGTTATTGGCGCCGTTGCGGTCATTTATATGGAACCCATTTTACCTTTTGCGCTGTCTTTTGCTGCCGGCGCCATGATCTTTGTGGTGGTAGAGGAGGTCATCCCCGAAACCCAGCGCGACAAATACACCGATGTTGCCGTTTTGGGCTTTATCGGGGGCTTCTTAGTAATGATGATCTTAGATGTAGCTTTGGGTTAATAAGTCAAGATTTCTTGTAGATATTTTCTCAATTCCTTTAGTTTTCTATCGTCAATGCGACCTATCTTTTCAATAAAGCGCTCTTTTGCAATGGAGCGGATATGAAAAGTAAATACTTCAGATTTTTCTTTGAGACCGTTTTCAGGGTCGGGTTCAAGAATGAGATTTCCTCTATAGTTTTTGATTTTGGAAGAAAGTGGGAGCCCAATAATGAGTGGTGTATGGGTATTGAATAAATCTCCGCTGAACACCAATATAGGCCGAAAGCCTGCTTGTTCACTTCCGCGTGTGGGGTCAAGATTGGCCATCCAAATTTCACCTTGTTTCATCTTGATCAAGGCTGTTAAGTTGGGAATAATAAGCTTGCATGCCTTCTTCTGCTAATAGCATGACGTCGGTATCTGCAGCCATTTGACGATACGATTTAATATATGCAGCTTTATTGAGTTGCTCTAAGTAGAGAGCAAGGGCTTTTTCAATGATTTTGTTTTTAGGCACTTTGAGCTCGGTAGCTTTCTCTGAAAGCGCTGCAAATAGGGGGTCGGGTAGAGAACTCGTAAAAACCTGCATATTTATGATTTATAAATATAAAATTAAGCAATCCTTGCGAACACAGCAAAAAAAAAGCCCTCCAATTGGAAGGCTTGTAGGTATTTTAAGGGACAACCTTTTTGAAATTCTCAATTACAAATCGCAGTAGCGGTAGCCTCGAGGATTTCTCGAACTTCTGCAAGGGTTGGCGCCTCAGCATAGGTTCTTAAAACGGGCTCGGTTCCCGACGGACGGATCATGACCCAGCGTTCGTCGTCGAAGAAATACTTGAAACCATCGATGGTTTGCACTTCGCGAACTTGGTATTTGCCGAAAGATTTGTAGTTGTCTGCTTTGCAGTTGGCAATGATTTTTTGTTTGAGTTCTTCGGTGATGTGAAGGTCGTTGCGTTCAAATTGGAAAGGCCCAACGATAGCATATACTTCGTCGATGAGTTCGTCTAGGGTTTTGCCCGATTTGGCCATGAATTCCCATACAATGAGGCCCATCCAGATGCCGTCGCGCTCTGGGATATGTCCTTTAACGGCAATGCCTCCAGATTCTTCACCACCCAGTAGGACATCTTCTTTGATCATGATATTGGCAATTTCTTTAAAGCCAATTTTGGTCACTTCTAATTCAAGGCCGTAATGTTTGCAGAGTTTTTCGACGCGCGGCGTGACCGAAAATGCAATGACAACCTTGCCGGTCATTTGCTTGTACTTGACCATATAATGGATCAAAAGCAAGATGATGTGGTGAGAATCTACAAACTCGCCATGGCTGTTGTAAAGGCCAATGCGGTCTGCATCGCCGTCGGTGGCAAGTGCGCAAGAGATATCACCTCTTGATTTGATGGTTTGTGCTAATTCTTGAAGGTTCTTGGCAATGGGCTCTGGAGCGGTTCCCATGAAAGATGGGTTGGGTTCGCAGTGCAGCAGATCAACTTCAGGTAAAACGAGCGGAAGCGCGCGTTGGCCAGCGCCGTACATGGCGTCGTACATCAGCTTAAGACCTGAGTTGCGGATGGCAGCAAGATCAAAATTGGCTTTAACGTGGTTGATATAACGCGTCTCGATGTCGATTTCTTCGAGCTGACCTGAACTGAGTGCTCCTTGGAGGTCGGTTGCTTGAAAATCGATGCTGCACACATCTGGGATGAGCGCCTCTACTTCGTTTACTTTTTCGGGCTCGAGTGGGCCACCAAACTTGGCTTTCAATTTGAAACCGTTGTAAGATGGCGGATTATGGCTGGCCGTAATAATGATACCGATTTCGCAGCCCAACTGATTGGCGGCTAGCGAGATCATTGGCGTGGAGACAAAGCCGCGCGCCATTTTGATTTGAATGCCTTGCGCTAGCAAAACTTTGGCAGCGGTTTCCATGAAGAGTTCGCCTGCAAAGCGGCAGTCGTGGCCTATAACGACTGTTGGGTTTTCAAATTGTGTCTTGAGCCATATGCCGGTGGCTTCGGTAACACGGGCTACGTTTTCAACGGTGAAGTCTGCTGCAATGATAGCTCTCCAGCCATCGGTTCCAAATTTAATAGGTGTTGCCAAAATAAAATTATTTAGTGAAATGTTGAACTGTTGTTTCGATGATCTGGATGCATTCAAGGAGTTGCGCTTCGTCAATGACGAGTGGTGGTGCAAAACGAATGATGTTGCCGTGGGTAGGCTTGGCCAAAAGGCCGTTTTCTTTGAGCGCAACGCACAAGCGCCATGCGGTGTCTGAATCAGGGCCGTCATTGACCACAACTGCATTGAGTAGGCCTTTGCCACGCACTTTGATCAGTAAATCATTTTGCGAGATAATGCGTTGCATTTCGGATCTAAATAAATGACCAAGCTTGCGTGCATTTTGAATGAGGTGTTCTTCTTCAACAGCCGTGAGCGCAGCAATTGCTACCTTGGATGCAATCGGATTTCCGCCGAAAGTAGATCCGTGCTGCCCTGGCTTGATGACCATCATGATGTGGTCGTCGGCGAGAACGGCAGATACCGGGTAAACACCACCAGAAAGTGCTTTGCCTAAAATGAGGATGTCTGGTCGGGCGTAAGTTGCGGCTTGTTGTTCACATTTATTTTCACAAGTACAGTTGCCACAAACAGCTAAAAGACTACCTGTGCGCGCAATACCTGTCTGCACTTCATCGGCAATAAACAGCGCGTTGTGTTGGGTGCAAAGCGCTCTGGCCTGACGCATGTACTTGTCTTCGGGCGTGTATACGCCGGCTTCGCCTTGGATGGGCTCTACTAAGAAACCAGCCACATTTGGTTGGGCAAGTGCGGCCTCTAGTGCAGCGATATCGTTGTAAGGAATGGAGATGAAGCCAGCCGGATACGGACCAAAGTTTTTATTGGAGTCGGGGTCCGAAGAAAAGGAGACAATGGTGGTGGTACGGCCATGGAAATTGCCTTCACAAACCACAATTTGCGCTTGGTTTTCGGCGATTCCTTTTTGTTCATAGGCCCATTTGCGACATAATTTAATGGCGGTTTCTACGGCTTCTGCACCGGTATTCATCGGTAGCACTTTGTCAAAGCCGAAGTAGTTGGTGACGTATTTTTCGTAATCGCCTAGGCAGTTGTTGTAGAAAGCGCGGGAGGTCAGGGCTAATGTTTTAGCCTGATCGATGAGCGCTTGGGTAATTTTTGGATGTGCGTGCCCTTGATTAACGGCCGAATAAGCAGAAAGAAAATCAAAATAACGCTTGCCATCGACGTCCCAAACGTAAACACCTTCTCCTTTTGTCAAAACAACAGGTAGGGGGTGGTAGTTGTGGGCGCCGTACTGATCTTCTAGATCGATATAGGCTTGGGTTGTGCTTGTATGGTTTGTTGTTGATTGCATAGGGAGCAAAGATAAGGAATCCATCAAAATCTTTGTCAATGTATTGTGCTTTGCGCTTTCTTAGCCTAATTTTTGAATATTTTTGATGCATATGCACTTCCTGACCTACAACTTTTCGCTGTTGTCAACCTATTTAATTGCCCTCTTGTGTGCTACTTTGTATGTGACGCCATTTTTTGCTCAACAACAAATCGATGATCAAGTACATGGATGGCTCGTTTATCAAGGCAATCATCACTTGAGTACCAAATTTGACTTGCATACCGAATACCAGTGGCGCAGGGCAGATGGTTTTGCCGATTGGCAGCAATCGCTAACGAGAATTGGCCTTGATTATAAGCTGAATCCATCAGTGACTATTTCTGGTGGTTATGGCTGGATCCTCACATATCCTTATGGAAGTCAACCTATAGCCAGTCGAACAAACGAAAACCGTTTGTGGCAACAAGTGATTTTAAAACAACCGATTGGCAACTTTCAAGTACAACATCGGTACAGGCTTGAGCAACGCTGGATAGACACCCAATTCAAGCAGCGCATGCGTTACCGCGCGCAAGTTTTGATACCGCTGCAAAAATCTTTCGTCGACAAGAAACAGGGTTTGTTCATGAATGTCAATGACGAAGTTTTTCTTGGGTTTGGTAGTGGAATGGGTAAGAACATCTTAGATCAAAACCGATTCATCAGTGCCGTTGGTTTTCAATTCAATAAGGATTTCAGTATGCAAATGGGTTACCTCAATCAGTTTGTGATCAAGTCTGATGGCTTGCACATGGAACGCAACCATACGCTTTGGACATCGGTTGCGTACAATTTTGATTTTTCAAAGTAGGTTTGTGTGATTTTTTAACCTTATGAAGCCGCCATAAAAGGCGGCTTTTTATTATCTTTCAAGAAAAAAAACTTGAAAAGAAGAGAATTCATCCAGAAAACGAGTGTTGTAGGTGCCGGCGCATTGTTGCTTCCTCAGCAAGTACTTTCCTTTGCTGCGAGTCCTAAAAATCGCGTTCGTTTGGGCTTTATCGCCACCGGTTTTAGAGGCCAAACCCACATCGAGGAAATGCTCAAGCGTTCCGATGTTGATATTATAGCTTTAGCCGATCCAGACCCGCGCATGATCAAAGATGCGTTGGCTTTGATTGAAAAAGCCGGCCGTCCTGTACCTGCAGTTTATCAGAATGGCCCAGATGATTACCTCAATTTACTAACCAGAACAGACATAGATGCCGTATTTGTGAGTTCCCCATGGGAATGGCATTTGCCGCATGGCATTGCTGCTATGAAAGCGGGTAAAATTGTCGGGATGGAAGTTGGCGGCGCCCTCAAACTCGAAGATTGCTGGGCTTATGTCAAAACCTCCGAGCAAACCAAAGTGCCCATTATGCCTCTGGAAAACGTATGTTACCGCCGCGATGTCATGGCCATTTTAAACATGGTACGTCAGGGCATGTTTGGCGAAATTGTGCATGCGCAAGGTGGTTACGAGCACGACCTCCGCGGCGTGTTGTTCAACGACGGCAAGAGCGCTTACAACTCGGGTGTAGAATTCGGAGACAAAGGCTACAGCGAAGCCGCTTGGCGCACCAATCATTACCTGAACCGCAACGGCGAGCTTTACCCAACCCATGGCTTGGGCCCCGTTGCCACCATGCTCGACCTCAACCGCGGCAATCGTTTGGTGCGTTTGAGTTCCTTCTCGAGTAAAGCCAGGGGTTTGCACAATTATATTGTCGAACATCCAAAAGGAGGCGAGGCGCATCCCAATGCTAAAATTGAATTCAAACAAGGTGACGTCGTGACCACCCATTTGCAATGTGCCAATGGCGAAACAATCATCCTGACCCACGACACCAGTCTGCAGCGCCCTTATAACCTTGGCTTTCGGGTCCAAGGTACCAAAGGCATTTGGCAAGACTTCGGTTGGGGCGACCCAGAACAAGGACATATCTACTTTGAAGGTGCCATGAAGCATTCGCACCGCTGGGACAACAGCCAAAAATGGCTAGAGCTCTACGATCATCCGCTCTGGAAACAAAATGCTGCAGCTGCAGAATCTTCAGGGCATGGCGGCATGGATTATTTCGTTGACAACGCTTTTATTGAGTGCATCAAGCAAAATAAGCCGTTTCCTTTAGATGTCTATGACCTTGCTACTTGGTATGCCGTTACACCGCTCAGTGAAAAGTCTGTCGCTCAAAATGGAGCTCCTCAAGATATTCCCGACTTTACAAAAGGAGCTTGGAAAACGCGTCAACCTATCTTTGCTTTCGATGCCAACTACTGATGCAGCATTGGTCATATTAGCGGGTGGTTTAGGTGCTCGTTTCGGAGGTGCCAAACAAATAGAACCATTTGGCACGGAAGGTCGCTTTCTGTTTGAATACGCCTGTTATGATGCCATGCAAGCGGGTTTTCAGAAGGTTTTTATCATTATTCGTCCGGGCATGCAAGACATTGTTGCAGCGCAATTGAATCAATGGATACAACCCGTGCGCTACGAGCTCATTGTACAAGAACAAAACCGCTCTAAACCTTGGGGGACTGCTCATGCGCTGCACTTTTTATACGGCAAATGGAAAGGTCCTTTTTTGGTGCTCAATGCCGACGATTACTATGGTCAAAGTATTTGTCAGACAGCCATGTCTTTGATTCAAAATGGCGTTGAAGCGGCAGCTTTGGCTTTCGAATTAGCCCCAACGCTAAGCCCGAACGGGCCTGTTGCCAGAGGTTTGTGTCAAACGGAACACGGTTATTTAACAGCCATTGAAGAGGTCCTGAAAATTGAAATGGTCAATGATCAAATTACCGATGAACAGGGCCGTGAGTTCAGTCCAAACGCACTCATTTCAATGAATGCTTGGCTCTTGCCAAGTACATTTTTAGAGCTCTTAAAGATAAAGGTTCAAGATTTTTTAGAAGTGCATGCAAGCCATGAAACGCTTGAAATATACCTTCCAAGAGTGATCAATGAGTTCATAGAAACAGGAGTTTTACAGGTGCAAATTCAACAAATGCCAGCCGATTGGTTCGGTATCACCTACGCTGCAGACCTTGCAGCAGCAAAAAGTCAGATCCTTGCGCTTGAAGGCAAGCAGTATCCACGCAACTTTTCTGAATGGAATTAAAAGCACTGCTTTTTGAAGAATGGGGTTTACAACCTACCCATATCAGTCCAATCGAAGAGGGTCTTATCAATCATACCTGGTTGGTTCGGACCACAACTGCCAATTTCATCCTACAAAAAATCAATGCACATGTTTTTAATGAACCAGCGCTGTTACAACTCCAATTAGAAGGGTTTTCAAAAGCGGTCATTTTACCCAAATTGATACCGCTACAATTTCTACCTACGAAGGCCGGGACCACTTGTTTTGCGTTTGAAAATCAATATTATAGATTGGTAGCCGCCATTACGCCGAGTAGAACGCTCAACAGCGTGACAGTCGAAAATTCCAAATTGGCTGCTGCTGCACTTCTTGAATTTCACGCTGCGCTTGGACAAATTGATGCGCAACATTGGAAAGCACCTATTTCGGGTTTTTTAGATGTTGGCCTGCGGCTGAAAGTTTACCAAGATACAATTAGGAATATAGATTCAGACCGGAAATTAAAAGCATCGAGCGCAATAAAACTTCTCGAGGATAATTGGACTTTTCTTACTGACTGGCAAGATTTTTTGGAAAAAGCGCCAAAAGTATTGATCCACGCCGATCCAAAACTTGGTAATTTTTTGTTTCATCCGAATGGCAATCAAGTGCGCGCCCTCATCGATTGGGATACCATTCAGCTAGGTAGCCCGTTTTACGATTACGGCGATATGATGCGCTCTTATTGTTCTTTTGGAGAAGATGTACCTGAAGGAAAACCCTTATTTAGGGAGGAGATTTTTGAAGTTTTACTCGAAACCTTCCAATTAGATGAAGTAAAAATTTTTACGGCTGCATGTGGCGTTATCCTTGTTCAGGCGCTGCGTTTTTTGACCGATTACCTTCAGAATGATATCTATTACAAGGTAAAAGACGAGCAACACAACTTAAGAAGGGCCCTCAATCAGTTGCGTTTGGCAGAAGAACTCAAGCAATATTGGTTTACCACTCGTAAGCCAACTCGCTGAGCCATTTGTTTTGGCAGCGGAGGGTTTGCTCGATGAGGTCTCGGACACAAGTTTTGCCGCCAAGATACGGACTCTGGTAGTGTACGTTTGCTTTGACATCGCTCACGGCATCTTGAGGGCAAGCAGAAAGCCCAGCGACACGCAGCACCGGAATATCCGGAATGTCATCGCCCATATAGGCAATTTCGGTATCGCTTAAATTGTATTCTTTTTTGATTTGTTCGTAGCGCTCGAGTTTGTTGTGCGAGCCTAAATAGACGTCGTGTACACCCAAGCCCATAAGGCATTTTTTGACCTCAGGCGAAGAACCACCCGTTATGCAAAAGATTTTGTAGCCCATTTTGACGGCATACTGAACTGCATAGCCATCTTTGGAATTGAGGGCTCTGACAATTTCATCGTTGATGAGGTAGACTTTGCCGTCGGTGAAAACGCCGTCGACATCAAAGATAAAGGTGCTGATGTGATTGAGTCGTTGTTTGTAGCTAAGCATTTTTAAAGAGGTCTTGGATTCTTTTGGTCAGACAGTCATAGACCACTAATTGTTCAGGGTCGAGTTGAGAACGGTGTCGGTCTAGGGTGTTTTGATCGTGGCGCAAAGCCGGGCCTGTTTGGGCGTTTTCTGGGCCCAAAAGGATGGCTTTGGCAATGGTTTCGTTGAGCAGGGGATACAGGGGCGTCATGTCGAGGTTGGCATGGCTCAGGATTTTGCTGGCTTCCAAGAGCATAAGGTTGCCAAAATTGTTGACGAAAACGCCTGCTAAATGATACTGTGCGCGCTGTGCAGAACCACACTGTTGGTATTGCGCGCCGAGTTGTTGTAAAAAACTGGTAATGCGCTGCAGAACGAGGTCGTTTTTGCCTTCAATCATAAAAGGGATGTCCGAGGCCAAGAGGTCGCGTCCTTTGGAAATAGATTGATACGGATAACAAACGCCTAATTGCGCGTGGTCAAAGAGTTTGATGCTCGGGCTACCGGCGGTATAGGCCGCAACCTGTTGGGGCGCCAGTTGCCCTATAATTTCGGGGAGTGCGTCGTCTGAAACGCAAATGAGGAGCAGCTCTGGGCGGAGGTCTTCGAGCTTCGCAAACGCAGTACATTTGTATTTGTTGGCCAACGCTTGTGCTTTGTCAAAAGAGCGAGCATAAATGCCAGCCACTGGCGCTTGTGCATCAGTTGCTAAGCGCAATAAGGTTTGCGCTACCTTTCCAGAACCGACTATTCCAATTTGTGTAAGGTGCATTACTGACCGTGACACTGTTTGAATTTCTTACCGCTTCCGCAAGGACATGGATCGTTGCGGTTGATTTTTTGCTCTACAACTACAGGTTGTTTTTTCTCTACTTCAGGCGCAGCCGGTGCAGCGTTGGCAATGGCCTCTTGGTTGCTCGTTTGTGCTTTGTCGTAGTTGTTTTGGTGGTCTTCTTGGTTGGTGCTCTGGATTTGTTGTTCTAGAGGTACGTCCATGCGCATGAGTAAGTCTAGGGCTTCTTCATTGAGGCGCATGAGCATGTTGCGGAAGAGCTCGTAAGATTCGAGTTTGTAAATGACCAATGGATCTTTTTGCTCGTATTGGGCGTTGCGCACGGCTGTGCGGAGGTCGTCCATTTCGCGAAGGTGTTCTTTCCATTCGTCGTCAATTTTGCTCAAAAGTACATTTCGCTCGAAGTATTTGCTGATGGCACGCCCTTCAGATTGGTAGGCTTCTTCGAGATTGACAATGAGTTGCATTTGACGGCGGCCGTCGGTGAGAGGGAATACGATGTTTTTGTATTGCTGAGACATGGTCTCAAAAACGTGCTTCACTTGCGGATAAGCCATGCGTGCAATTTTTTCGCATTTGCGGTCGTAGGTTTCGCGGAGCGTAGCGTAGACGCGCTCGGTGAGTTCGGCTGCATTAAGTTGTTTGAAGGTGGCTTCGTCGACGGGTGTTTCGATACCGATGAGGCGCAAGAGTTCTAGTTCGAATTCTTGGTAAGAAACTTTAGAATAGGTGGCAACGGTGTTTTCACAGAGGTCGTAGAACATGTTGTCGATGTCGATATCGAGGCGGTCGCCGTACAGAGCGTTGCGGCGCTTGCGGTAAATGGCCTTGCGCTGTGCGCTCATGACGTCGTCGTATTCGAGGAGGTTTTTACGCATCCCGAAGTTGTTTTCTTCGACTTTTTTCTGCGCGCGCTCGATGGATTTAGAAACCATACCTGCGGTAATGACTTCTCCTTCTTTGAGGCCCATGCGGTCCATGATGGAGGCAATGCGCTCAGAGCCAAATTTACGCATGAGGTCGTCTTCTAGCGACACAAAGAAGCGAGAAGAACCCGGGTCGCCTTGACGTCCGGCGCGTCCGCGCAACTGGCGGTCTACGCGACGGGAGTCGTGGCGTTCGGTTCCGATAATGGCCAAACCGCCGGCTTCTTTGACGCCTTCGCCGAGTTTGATGTCGGTTCCACGACCTGCCATGTTGGTGGCGATGGTGACGGTGCCGGCTTTACCTGCGTTGGCAACAATTTCGGCCTCTTTTTGGTGGTATTTGGCGTTGAGGACTTGGTGCTGAATTTTTTTCATTTGCAGCATGCGCGACAACAACTCGGAAATTTCAACGGTTGTGGTACCAACGAGCACTGGGCGACCTTTGGAAACGAGGTCTTCGATTTCTAAAATAATGGCGTTGTACTTCTCGCGTGCTGTTTTGTAAACGAAGTCGTCTTGGTCCTTGCGGGAGATGGCTCTGTTGGTAGGCACCACCACTACATCTAATTTGTAGATATCCCAAAACTCGCGTGCTTCGGTTTCTGCAGTTCCGGTCATGCCCGCAAGTTTGTGGTACATGCGGAAGTAATTTTGCAAAGTAATGGAAGCGTAAGTTTGGGTAGCGGCTTCTACGGTGACGTTTTCTTTGGCTTCAATGGCTTGGTGCAAACCATCTGAATAGCGGCGACCTTCCATGATACGGCCCGTAGATTCGTCCACGATTTTGACTTTGCCGTCCATGATGACGTATTCTACTTCTTTTTCGAAGAGGGTGTAAGCGCGCAAGAGCTGGCTTACCGAGTGAATGCGTTCAGATTTGATGGAGTATTCTCTGATCAGGACATCTTTGCGCTCAATGTAGGCTTCTTTTTCGAGGGCCTCTTTTTGCAATTTGGCGATTTCTGCGCCGATGTCGGGCATCACGAAGAAGTCGCGGTCGTCTTTGCCTGAAACGAGGTCGATACCTTTGTCGGTGAGTTCGATGGAGTTGTTTTTTTCGTCGATCACAAAGAAAAGGTCGACGTCGATTTTCTTCATGTTTTTGCCTTGCTCGGCCATGTAGAAATTCTCGGTTTTCTGCAAATGCACTTTCATGCCAGGTTCTGACAAGAACTTGATGAGCGCTCTGTTTTTAGGCAAACCGCGGTGGGCGCGCAAAAGGGCAATGCCGCCTTCTTCGAGGAGGCGTTTTTGTTCGTTTTTGTCTGGGTTGGGTTCGTTGATGACCGTCAACATTTTTTTGGCGTCGTTCAGGCATTGCTGAACAAAAGCTCTTTGGGCTTCTACCACGCGTTCAATGCGCGGCTTGAGTTCGTGGAACTCGTGCTCATCGCCTTTTGGCGTAGGGCCGGCAATAATAAGTGGCGTACGGGCGTCGTCAATTAAAACGGAATCGACCTCATCGACAATAGCAAAATGGTGCTTGCGCTGAACGATGTCGTCGACGTGGCCCGCCATGTTGTCGCGGAGGTAGTCGAAGCCAAATTCGTTGTTGGTTCCGAAGGTGATGTCGGCTAAGTAAGCCTGGCGACGGCGCTGAGAATTGGGTTGGTGTTTGTCGATGCAATCGACGCGCAAACCATGGAATTCGTACAACGGACCCATCCATTCGGCATCGCGTTTGGCGAGGTAGTCGTTGACAGTGACCACGTGAACGCCTTTGCCTGAAAGGGCATTGAGGTAAACGGGTAGGGTAGCCACCAAGGTTTTACCTTCACCGGTTTGCATTTCGGAAATGTTGCCGCGGTGCAAAACAGCACCACCCATGAGCTGAACGTCGTAGTGAACCATGGCCCACTGAATTTTGTTGCCAGCGGCAGTCCATTCGTTGTGCCAAATGGCGCGGTCGCCTTCGATGCTGATGCCATCGCGGGCTGCAGCAAGTTGGCGGTCAAATTCGGTGGCGCTGACGCTGAGTTGTCCGTTTTCGGTCCAACGGCGTGCAGTTTCTTTAACCACTGCAAATGCTTCAGGTAAAATAACGAGGAGTTCTTCTTCGATGCGTTCGTCGATAGACTTCGTCATTTGGTCGATTTCGTCGTAGAGTTTTTCTTTTTCTTCAAAGGAAGTTTGAAGGTCAGCAGCTTTTGCTTCTAGCCCTGCGAGGGTCTCTTCTAGAGGAGCAATGCTGAGGCGAATTTGCTCTTGGAAACCGCGTGTTTTATCGCGGAGTTGGTCGTCTGAAAAGTTTTGTACGCTTTCCCAAGCGGTTTTGGCTTTCTCTACGAAAGGCCAGTATTCTTTGCGGTCTTTTGCGGTCTTGTCTCCGAAAATAGATTTGAGTAAATCTCCGATCATGTGTATGTTCAATTTAGCGAACTTCAAAATTAATGAATTCTATGGATTTTAGCGGCAAATAAATCGTATTTCAGCTATCTTTGTGGCATGCATGAATTAATAGTTATCCTAGATTTTGGTTCTCAATATACCCAACTGATTGCCAGAAGAATCCGCGAACTCAACGTTTATTGTGAAATCCACCCTTGGAACAAAATTCCCGAGCTCGGCAGCAATGTCAAAGGAGTGATCCTCTCAGGGAGTCCGTTTTCTGTCCGCGACCCGCAGGCACCGCGCCCCGATTTAACAGCCATCAAAGGCCAGCTTCCACTTTTAGGGGTTTGTTTTGGTGCCCAATACCTCTCGCATCATTTTGGCGGCGAAGTATTGCCGTCCAACACCCGCGAGTACGGCCGAGCGCACCTCAATTTTGTCGATACAAACAATGTCCTGACCAAAGGCCTTACGCAAGGCTCGCAAGTCTGGATGTCTCATGGCGATACCATCAAAAAAATTCCTGCCAATTACCAAATCATATGTTCTACCCAAGACGTCGAAGTAGCGGGTTATGCCATTGAAGGCGAACAAACTTTTGGCATTCAGTTTCATCCAGAAGTCTACCACTCCACAGAAGGCAAAACCCTTTTGCAAAACTTTATAGTTGACGTCTGCCACTGCGCCTGCGACTGGACCCCCGATTCCTTTATCGAAGAAACCACCGCTCGCCTTCAAGCACAGTTGGGTCAAGATAAAGTCATACTAGGGCTATCAGGTGGCGTTGACTCCTCAGTTGCGGCGGTACTCTTGCACAAAGCAATTGGGCCTAACCTCCACTGTATTTTTGTCGACAACGGTTTGTTGCGCAAAAACGAATTCGAAGAAGTCTTAGCTTCTTACCAAGGCATGGGCCTAAATGTAAAAGGTGTCAATGCCGCAAGTCGTTTTTACGACGCATTGGCTGGTCTCACCGATCCAGAACTCAAAAGAAAAGCCATCGGTAAAGTATTTGTCGATGTCTTCGACGAAGAATCTAAATTGGTCGAAAACGCCAAATGGTTGGGCCAAGGCACCATCTACCCAGATGTCATCGAGTCCGTTTCAGCCACCGGCGGGCCGTCTCAAACCATCAAATCGCACCACAACGTGGGCGGTTTGCCTGACTACATGAAACTCCAAGTTGTAGAGCCTTTGCGTTTATTGTTCAAAGACGAAGTCCGTCGCATTGGTCGCTCTTTGCAAATAGACGAACGCATTTTAGGCCGTCATCCGTTCCCGGGCCCAGGTCTTGGCATCCGCATACTTGGCGAAGTCACCCCAGACAAAGTGCGCATCTTACAAGAGGTCGACGCTATTTTCATCAATGGCCTTAAAGAAGACAACCTCTACAACGACGTTTGGCAAGCAGGTGCTATTTTCCTACCGATCCAATCTGTGGGCGTCATGGGCGACGAACGCACTTACGAAAACGCTGTGGCACTCAGAGCCGTGAGCTCCACCGACGGCATGACCGCCGATTGGTGCCATTTACCTTATGAGTTCTTGGCCAAAATCTCCAACCGCATCATCAACCAAGTACGCGGCATCAATCGCGTCACCTACGATATCAGCTCTAAGCCACCAGCCACCATTGAATGGGAATAACATGACGCAATTTTTTTTCTTTATTGGCATCCTATTCTTCAGCTTAAAAGCTACAGCGCAAGCTTTGCCAATCATCGAAAAGAATGGTCAGAAATACTACCAATATCAGCTACAAGAAGGGCAAACACTCTACCAGCTTCAAGCACTCACCAAACTAGATGCCGACCAACTTTTGGTGCTGAATCCTGGTTTAGAACGCGGCGTGGAGGCAGGCAGCATCATGGTCTTTCCTGTGCAGCGCGGCACCATTTACCATAAAGTACAACCCGATCAAACTTTATTTGCGGTGTCTAGAACCTATGAAGTTCCGGTAGACTCCCTCATGCGTTGGAATCCAAGTGCCAAATCTGGCCTCAAAGTTGGTCAGTCACTGCGCATTCAAAATGCCATCCTGCCTTTTGATGCTGCCCAACCTCAAGCGCTTGTTGCTCAAAGCCAAGCTACATTTCCCCACAAACTCACCGATACCATCATCAAACACAACGTTTTGGAAAAAGAGACCCTCTATTTCATTTCAAAACGCTACATGGTTTCTATAGACACCCTCATGGCGCTCAACAACATGAGTTCTTCGCGTGTGAGTCCGGGGCAACAAATCAAGGTGCCCATTCAAAAGGAGAAATCCAATAGCGTGCCCGTGCAAGTCATTCCTTCGGCTCTAAAAGGAGGCTCTTCAGCAGCTTCACTCGATTTTCCTGTACCCCGCAAAGCGCTTTACAATATTGCCGTTTTTTTACCCTTGCAACTAGATTCCAGCGCCAATAACAATCGCTTTGTTGCGGCTGCCGCCCTCGACTACTACATGGGCATGAAAATGGCCCTCGACAGCTTAAAAAAACTCGGTTTTGCGGCCAATGTGCATGTCTTCGACGACAACTCCCTTACTGCTAGCCTAGAAGAGCAATTGAATAGTCCTCAAATGAAGACCATAGACCTCATTTTTTCTCCGCTCCAAGAAAAACAAGCTAAAATCGTCGCAACCTATGCCAAACAAAATGGCATTCCCGTTGTGTTCCCTGTTCAAATGCCTGCGGCAATTGTTCAAATGGCACCTAATTTCATCGCTTACACAACCCCAGATGCATTGCTCATACAAAGTTTGGCTGCTCAAATCCATCGGGAATACCAAGGTTATACAGTCGTCCTCATCAACAGCCCCATTGCTGCCGATCAACAGCTAGAGCAACAATTCAAAACGGCTTTTGGCAAGGTTCCTACCACTCAATCCAAGCTCAAACTTCAAGAGGCTACTTGGGCAACGTATCCAAAATTCAAGCCCGTTGGTGGTCCGCAATTATTGGTAAGTTTCAGTTCGGACCGTCCAAAGGTGGTAGCTTTGCTCAAAGCAGCAGCGCTCGATAGCAATATGTTGGTAGTGGGTCAAAAAGACTGGCTAGACTACAAAGAACTCGACGACCCCTCTGTGCGCAACGAACCATTTTTGGTGGCTTTGCCGAGTTATTTCAATTACCATTCTGCCCAAATCATTCCTTTTCACAAAACCTTTCGCAAGCGCTACAACGCCGACCTCACCAAAATGTCGTGTCTGGGTTTCGACCTCACGCTGCACATCGGCAAGCAACTACTTGGCACGAACACAACCCAACAAGGCCTCATCAGCAATATGGCCTTGAAAACGGCGGCCAACGGCTTGTCTATCGAAAATAGCGCAGCAGTTGTTGTCACTTACAGAAACGCTCAATTGTTAGCACCAAAAAATGAATAAAACCGATATCTCAGCTCGTTTCCGCGACTTACAATTACATATTTGTCATGCTTTAGAGCAACTCGACGGCCTTGCCACTTTCCATGAAGATACCTGGGAGCGCCAAGAAGGTGGTGGCGGACACACCCGCACGTTACAAGGCGGCCGCATCCTAGAAAAAGCGGGCGTCGCTTTTAGCGCCGTTCATGGGCCAGTTACCGAAGCCATGAAACAACAACTTGGCCACGAAGGCGAGCGCTTTTTTGCAACGGGTGTATCCATTGTGTTGCATCCAAAGCATCCGCAGCACCCCATTATGCACATGAACGTGCGCTATTTCGAATTAGAAGACAGCAACTATTGGTTTGGCGGCGGCATCGACCTCACACCCCATTTTGTAGATCTCCCAAAAGCAACTGCTTTTCATGCCTCGTTAAAAGAAGTTTCTGATCGCTACGACGCCAGTTTTTATCCCAAATTTAAAGAATGGGCCGACCGCTACTTCTTTTTGCCGCACAGAGGTGAGTCTAGAGGAGTAGGAGGTATCTTTTTTGATCAACTCGATGAAAGTTGTGGCCTCACCAAAGACCAACTTTTTGCTTATTGCCAAGATTTAGGTCGTTTGTTCCCAGTTGTATACACCCAACAGGTGGAAGGCGTGGTATTGAACGAGCCTACAGCAGCAGAGTTGGCTTGGCAAGCGCTCAGAAGAGGTCGTTACGTCGAATTCAACTTACTCCACGACCGCGGAACCAAATTTGGCATTTACTCAGGTGGCCGTACAGAATCGATCTTAATGAGTATGCCGCCTATGGCTAATTGGGTTTACAACCAAGAGCCAGCCGCAGGTTCTGAAGAACAAAAAACCCTGAGTTTCCTCAGGGCTTTCCACGAATTTTGTTAGTCGTTTATTGTTTGGTCAGCGTTAGGTAGTCGGTGCCACCGTTTCCGCCAGATACATCGATGAGTTTGATTTCAGTATCGCTATAAGAAATGATATCCCAGTCGTCTGAAAGGTCGTCGAGTTTGTTACTCACGTTAAAATTGATATTGAAATCGAGGTCGTCTAGGTTGTCGTCGTCGTTGCTATTGGAGTCTGTGATAGACCAACTACCAACATATGGATTGGAGTTGCTACTCAGTAAGTCAGTTGCATTCAAAACGCCACTTTCTAAAAAGTTCAGACGAAAGGTGGCGAAATCTGCTGTTTCGTCGTCGCCATCATCGATGTAGCTGCTGCTGATCCAAGTGCCATCTGTAGAAATGTTAGTGATTTGCTTTTGGTTGCTCTGCCATTTGGAACATGCGCCCAATAAGGCAAGAAGGCTTAGGGAAAGTAAGGTGGTTTTCATTGGGTCCATTATTTTTTGTTAAAATTAATTCTTTTTTGTGGTAAAAAAATTAATTTCGGCCCATGTCACACATACACGGAATCCAGCACATAGGAGTAGCGGTTTCAGATATGGAACGCACCTTGCCACTTTACCGACAATGGTTCGGTATGAACATCCCTTTTTTTGATAGTGTGCAGGCAGCGCCATTGATGACGGTATTCACGCGCAACGAAGTCATTACAAAAAGGGCTAGTATGGTCATGAATTTAAGGGGCGGTTGTGCAATGGAAGTCATCGAGCCTACTTCATTCGAGCCAGCGCCTCTTCCAACAGATTTCATGTTAGGTGATATCGGCATTTTTGCAGCACACATGCGAATGTCCGAGCCAATCAAAGCACGGCAACAATTGCATCCCAAAACAGCTTGTACGGAGCTACAGCAGGACCCATTGGGCGCTGCTCGTTTTTTAACCCAAGATCCAGACGGTTTGTTCTTTTTTGGTGTCGAAGACCCTCAAACCTTCACGAAGACCACTACTTGCCTAGGTGGCATTGGCGGCCTGAGTATTGGGGTGAGCAATATAGCAGCATCCAAAGCATTTTATGCAAACTTAGGTTTTGACCAAGTGCTTTACGAAGGGAACGGTATTTATGAAGATCTTCATGGATTTCCTGGAGGCGATCAACTTGTAGAGCGGGTGATTCTCGGCACCAAAGCAATGGCTACGGGTCCTTTTGGAGCAGTAATTGGGTTTTCGAAAATAGAACTCATTGCCGTGCCTCATCGCAAAGCTCAGAAAATTTTTAGAGGTCGTATTTGGGGCGATACCGGTTTTGTTCATTTAGGACTGGACGTTTTTGATATGGCTGTGCTCCAACAAAAACTACTAGCCAATGGGATTGATGTGAAATGCGACAGCCAAGCTGCGCTTGATATGGGTAAAACCAGCGTGCACTGTGCTTATATCTGCGATCCGGATGGCGTTCTGATTGAACTCATCGAAGTTTATAAAATCCCATTAATAGAAAAATGGGGGCTCTTTCTCAATGTGCATGGTAAGCGTGTAGGCCGCCATTTACCTAAATGGATCATCCAATTACTGCGTTTTTCAAGAATCAAAGATTAACTACGCAATATTTCTGCGGAATAATTACTTTTGAGCATGTTAAAGCTCAAAGCCCAAAGTCAACGCCTGCAACTCATCCTCAATTTCTTGAAGGAGCAAGCCTTTATGCGGGCTTCGTTTAGTCAAATTCAAGAGCATCTGCATCAGGTGTTGCCAACTATGGGGCTCAAGCCAATTTCTAGGCGCTCCTTGGAGGCCGATCTGCAAGTATTGAGGGAACAATCCACGGAAAAATTGATGCATGTTCGGGTTTCCAAAAAACACTATTACCAACTCTTGGCAGCTCCTCAGGCTGCGGTTTCTGCTGCATTGCAAACGAGTATGCTGCAGCAACTTGGCCAACAGCTTGGCGCGAAAATCCAAGACAAGCAACATCATTTACAAGATAAACTCGTATTTAGTTTTTCTGCACTTAATGACGATGGCCAATCTTTGCAAATCGCGGCCACCTGCTTGCAAGCCATTGAACAGCAATACTTACTACAGTTTTTGTATCAATCTGCCTTTGGTACTTATAAGTCAAGATTGCAGGTAGTTGCCCCGTTACAAGTGCGGTTTTACGAAGGCCGTTTCTATTTAATTGCTTGTGAGTGGTCTGAACGTCAGAAAGCGCCAAAACAACAAGTTAAAGTATTTGCCTTTGATTTGATAGAGAATTTTGTAGTGGTTCCAGCGCTTGCCGAACGGGAAGATGGGGCAGAGGGTGAACTTCAAAAATTCTCATGGGCCCGCTTGTCTTCTGTGGTTGAGCTCAAGACCTATTTCAAGCATTGTTTGGGTGTTGCGCGTTTCAAAGACAACATTCCCGAACTCATCCGTTTGAAATTTACCGATTGGGCCATCTCTTATGTCAAAGCACGCCGCCTTCATGCCTCACAACGCATTGTGGTTGACAACCCGAATTACATCGTCGTGGAGCTTTATATTTACCGCACTTATGAACTTTCCATGTTGCTATCGCGTTTCAGAGACTACGGCGTAGAGGTTCGCTAAAAAAAAGTCGCCATCCACGGCGCAAGAGAGATAGAGGCGTTTGAGCGGGCGTTGGGGGCATAGTTGACCCTATTTAAATTAGTTGATTTATACATGTATCAAATATGTATCGAATTCACACAATGAAATGACTAGTTTTCCTATCTAAAGAAACTAAACATGGCACTAACACCCTCACAAAAAAGTCAAATTGAGTCTAAGAAAGATCAAATTGAATCCAAAAAAAGATTAATTGCAGACCTGAAAAGCACTGTTAAAAATAATAAAGAAAACTTAAGGGGTCTTATTAGTTCATCTAAAGATAAAGCAACTAAAGAAGGTTACAAAAGAAGATTGGCAGATTCAGGTGAATACACCATGAAGCAGATTGAGCAGATTAAAGACAGTATTCTAGATTTGAAAGAGGATATCATCCGAATCAAACAAGGTTAATTCCATTTTAATAGATCAGTCAATAACGAGTAGGCGTTGGGATCTTAGGTTTGAATCCTGACGCCGAGTGTGAGGCTATAAAAAAATGGATCAATTGGCAGAGGTCTAAAATAATCTAAATTAAGATTGTATTTCACATTAAACATCAAGTGTTTATTGATTTGAAAATTCAGTTGTGAATCTAGTACCCATCGCGGATTAATTAAATTTTTGACACCTGCATTGAGTGGCGATTGAAGATAGGAAATTGCTGAAAAATCGATTCCTTTTCCAATTTGAAATGCTGTTTTTAAAGAAAAATTCAGTCGAACAAGTTTTCTGTTAACCTCATTTAAGCCAGTACCTCCAAAGGCATAATTACTCAAAAAGGGATTCCATTTTTCGTATTCGTAGAAAAGACCTGCACTTGCATATAAATCATCTTTACGGTCGTCCCAGAACCTAAAACGTGCATTAATTCCAGCCAAGGCTCGATTTTGAAGCCCTGTGATGCCATTCCATTGGTATTGTAAAAAATAATCAGGAGCTAATTTTTTGGTATCGTTATTTCGGTATCTCAATTGAAAATAACCATTGTTCTCTAGCACGGTGGGGCCATTGAATACGAAATCTGTATGAGTCAATACGATCAAAACATTGGTTTGCCGAATGAGCCAATCGAACTCAGATTGTTGGGTCAATTCTAAAATGTTTTTTCGCTGTTTGTCTGCTGAAATAGTAAGGTCAATTAGACCTGAGTATTTTCTATTCAAAGAATCATTTTCGTTTTCTCTATCGAGGAAAAGTATTTGGCCTAGGCTTATGAAAGGATAAAAAAAAGAGATAAAAATGATAGGTCTCATGTATAACTTTCTATTGCCCACTGGATCAGTTGTGTTGTTTGCTGAATCATGGAAGAATTCGTGCAATTCAATTTAAATCGCTTTTCGGGATCCTTGGAGAAGTCCTCTATGATTGTTGTGTCTGGTCGGTTTGTTGTTCCGGCATGGAATAAATACACACCTACATTTATTTTTGAACCCTGAGAAGGATTCCAAAGCGTAATGATATTATTTCCCTTTTTATCCTTGGCTGAAACAGTAGAGCCATTGAAGCGTAAAATTAGTTCAGTGTTTTTACTCAACGCATCCAAAATACCTTTCCAAATCTCTCGCGCTTCTGAATTGTATTCTTTAACTTGATCAATTTGTTCTATTTTACCTTCAAGGGTTTCAAAACTGATGCGTTTATTTTTTTCTTCGTTTGTCTTTGATTTAGGGTCATCGTCCACATTGGTAATGGCAGCAAGCGCTAATCCATTTTGCCATGCGTTATTAAATTCTTGCGTCAATGAATCTCGTTCCTTATCAGAAATTTTGTCAAAAGATTTCCCAATAATTGTACTCCCTAATAAATTTAAAAGGTCGATAACGGACTCCCACCTTGCACTCAAATACGGATCTGGAGCACCCGTTTTTAAGGATTTTTGGCAAAAGCCATAAATGACCTGCTCCCATTGTTCGTCCGTTTTTTGCTTCATTTGATCGCCAAAAGATTCTATTTGTTTGGCTACTAAACTCAGGTCGATCTGAAATTTGTTGGCTGTTGCCGTATTCCACATCCAAAAATCCGATTCTTGCGCAAGCATCCTAAATATTTTTGGATAGCTGATTTGTATGCCTAATAAAGCAAACAATACCAAGTCATCGTATTTAGATTCAACTTCATTTTGATCAAAGTTGAGGTGTTTTAAAGAGCGTAATAGGTTATAACTATTCAAGAAGCGCTTCAAACTTCTTGGGTTATAACCAACCGTATACTTGACAATTTGGGCAAAGTCATTTTCAAGGGCAGGGTCGATTTGAATACCCATCGCTTGAAATTTTTGGGTTAATAAATTTTTGATGTCATAATTTCCGGTGGGCATTGAAAATGGCACCTGTATAATCTTATCAAAAAAGGACCTAAATTCTCGTTCGTTTTCCTCTGTTTTTTTTCCAAATTTAGACTCTAAACCTTTAACAACGACGTCGTAGTCAATTGCAAGTACGTAAATACAATTTGGTATATCAAACATGTTTTTGAGTGCCTCAAGCACCTCCACAGCATCTGACGGCGGAATTCTATCTAGGTCATCCACAAAGAAAACAACACGTGTATGTTTATTCCCCGTATCATTAAGTAAATCTTGAATTACCGAATTAATTTGCTCCTTTATTTTGGCAATCTCTAAGGATTCTTTTTCATCCTCACTTAAAGCGTCTTTTACATTGACACCTGTCTGACTTTCAATGACTTGATTTGCGAGTGCACCAATGAAGCGCCCAATCTTTTTAACGTTTGCCGTGCGTTCATCTTTAAGTGTCCATGTGCCTTTTTGAATGCAAGATTCTTTGAGTTTTTCAAGCATGGCTTGCAGAACTGCAGGTGTAGTTTGATGTGCCGATCTAAACATGGCGTATTCCCAAGTATTTACCCAAGATGTTGCCACTACACGCTCTTCTAGGATCTCCTTGATCATATACATCATGGAGGTTTTTCCTGTTCCCCACTCACCTTGTAATCCAATAGTCAGGGGTGTATCAGCTTTTTCGATGAAGTCTGCCAAAGCCAAAGCGTAATGGTGTGTTTTGAGACTGTCTTGTTCCGCGTGTTCAATCGGAATATCAGTAATTGAGCTAAGAAATTTCATAATATTTAATAGGGTAGGTTGATCATAAATAACTCAAAAAACATGCTTTCGACGATTTGATATGTGAAGTAAAGAATCCCGACAAGCAGTCCTAATAGCAAGAGTCCAAAGCCAGCTACAGATGTTGCTATACCAAAAATAAGGAGGGGTATACAAACGATCAGAACTAAAATCCCTAGAATGCAAAGGACTACAATTGACGTTGTTGCAAAGTAACCCAAAGTAAAGAAGCTCAGCTCTTCTTCATCGCTGAGTTTGCTCGAAAAATACAAGGTTTCTACCTGGCCGTTGTCGCCAAAGGCAAAGCCTTTGCGCCAATCGTTATTGACGTAGTCGGCATCTATGAGCAAGTCCTCATTTTGTTTGACTACTTTTTGAACGGGGTAGCCTAAACCAGGGCCGCTTCTTAAATTAAGCGCCTCTGTTTGCACACTAGAGCGTTTGAGTTTGGCAGGAAGTCCGCAATCATCCCATGGGAATTGGATAGATATATAATCTGCTTCTTCTGTTTTTCGGGTCGAAAATGTCAGATTCAGCGTGTTGCCATTGAGCATTCCGAGTGAGTCAAAGTAAGCTTTTAAACCTTCTTTGGCATTCAATAAATCAATTTTTGCAGTGATAGTAGTTCCATTTTCATTGACTTCTTTGATATCAAAGGTAGTGAGCTTGTCATCGGCTAAAAATCGTTCATTGAAAACATATAGAGAAGCATGATCCTCTGGCCAAAGATATTTGGATGCTGAATTGATTTCACGCGCATTGATGCGTTTGATGAATTTTTTAACCATGCGCTCATTGCTGTTGCACGAGGTTAGAAAAAAGAGGGTGAGTACTGTAGGGAGAAGTAGTAGTTTCATATTTCGATGTATTGATAGGTTATTGCTTCTTTGTTTGATGAAATTTAAATAAGTCTTTTAAAAATGCTTCCTCTTCATCTTTGTGTTTCCAGGCGTACCCAGCTGTTTGAAATAATTTGCGTTCGTCTTGAGGGACAGGATAAGCATTTTCAAAAATAGATACATCAGCACTCATATTTTCAGAGGCAGAGGCTAGTATGGTCATGTCATTTTCATAGTACAAGTTCCAGAATTCCTCGGCACTTGAAATCATGTTTTCGGGATTCAGTAAGGTTTGATAAAACCCGAACCGTTGGGTAATATGCGATCGGTTGATCCTCATGCCAGATTTTTTCTGGAATTCATATTTTTTAAAAATCTCTAAGGCTTCAGGGGTAATGCCCACTACACGCCAACTATTTGGATTGATAGAAAAAAGTGTTGAAAGCAATTTTACTCTATTTGCTTCTGGTGAGCGCATTTTTTTGATGACTTGAAAATCATGGAAAAGTACCTCCTTGAGTTCCTCTAAATCGTGGATATGGTATTTTGACATTGTTTGTTCTTTCAATTATTAAATTTGGTAGCCTTCCAGCTTTAAAATATCTCCAGCAAGTCTTCTGAAGTCAACAGGATATTCGAAGTCAAAGCCCCAATAGTCTTTAGATTCAAAGTCATATACTTCGCTATCAGAGATGTATTGTCCAAAGTTAATTTGATATCTGGCCCATAAAACTTGCCCAAGACAATGCATCAAAATACCGCGTTCCAAGGTGAACCCTTCTATAAAATCATCAATGGTTGCCGTCAGAAAATGACATAATTTCTCAACCGAGTTGTATTCGTCATCCATATCTAAACGAGAAAAGATGTGGTAAAAAACAGAACAAACAGTGTGTTTAAATTTTCCGATTTTCACAGGGTCGTCTAATTCATTAATATTTTCAAATCCTGCTGCTCTCAGACCGAAAAGAAATAGTTTGGTTTCAATATTGGCTAAAGTATCAAAGGCAATATTGTATGAAATACATGCGTTTGATACAGCAAACATCATGTCTTTTCTACTTGCTACATATTCAAAAAGACTTGGTTCATAGTTGATTATAACACTATTAATAGTTGAAATAAAGTCATTTAATTCGTCATCATCAGAGGACCAATCTTGAAGACAGAGGTCGAAGCCAACTTTTAGAAAAGGAATTGCATTTTCTTTAGTGAGTTCTTTAAGTGCGTTGATAAAGTCATTTCTATTTTCACTAGGAACTGAAAATATCAGATCTCTAAAAGTAGGATAAAAGTTATTTCTTGTAAAATCTTCTTCGATGTATTTACGAAATTTTAAAACAGCTAAAACTTGATCTGCCGACTGCGTAATTTCATCGTCAGACGTTGTCTTTTCTTCAATATTATTTGATTCAGTGGGAGTCAATATTGAACCTTCTACAGAGGAATTGGATTCAACCGGATAACCCAAACTTGCTGCTAGCTTGATAAAGTTTTCAAAGTTGCTTGCGCCCCATTGGTTACAAACTACATATTTACATCCATCAGGGGCGGTGAGTACGTCGTCCATAAAATAATACCGCTCTGTTTGAACCTCTTCAAGTGGTTTAATGATTCCTGCACCCCCTTGTATTGCTGCAGGCCATGTTTGCTGCAAATAAGCATTGTCTTTTACCTCGACATCATTAAAAAATTGAACTACGCAGTCAAGTACCAAGCGGTTTTTGGCTAACCATTTTTCAGTCCCTTCAATCCTGTATTTTGTTAAATCTTTTGCCATTATTTTTCATTAAATTGTTATTCCAAGCTGGTTTATCCAGGGTTCTTTTTGAATGAATTCAACTTCGCTGTAACCAAGTTCGAAGGCTTCATTTTTTAATTTATCAATGAGCGCTTTGATTTCTTCATTTTCAAATTCTTTGACACTAGTGCATTCTGAATTTTCTAGAAAAACGATAGCTTCGTATACTTTTCCTTCGAAAAAGTAGGTTGCATTGCCATATTTATTTAGTGTGACCTCTTCGTATTCTGCCTCCTCTGCGGCATCTTCAAAACCGTAAAATGTCACCCAGTTGTTTTCATGGCTAACTCCTTCTACAATTTCCTCAATCAGATGCCCATCTATAACAAATTGTGTATAGAACTTATTGCAGTTGATATTCTCCAGTTCTATCATCTATTATTTTTGATTTTCAATTTGATTTAAAATTTCTTTTACGAGCGAATCTTTGTATGCCGTCCAATAGGTATCGTAGTAAACCGTGTTGAGTAGCTCGCTTTTGGCATCGTATACGATGTGATTTGGGTGATTAAGTGTCTTGGCAACTTCTAGAGCTTCATCGTATTTTTTTTCTATAAGAAGTTTCTCCACGGCAATTGCTTGTGATTCTAAATTTAGATGTAGTTCTTGAGCACTCTCAGTGGTATTTTTCTCTCTGCTTTTGAGAAATGCAATTAGGCAGAAAAAGCAAACAAGTCCAATCAATAGATACTTCCAATATTTTTTAAGGAAGGTTAAAATTTGTTCATTACTGATTTCATCTTTTGAATTTTTGGATTTATTGGAAGTAGAAGTAAAAGCACCAATGGATTTATTTGATGCAAACAGAGCTACAAAATCAATACCTTTCTCTTCAATCACATCTCTCAAAAGTGCCGATGGAGTTCCATCATTGGTACTTATTTTTAATACTTCATATTCACTTTGATCTTCTTCATTCAATTTCCCGGATGATGCTAGGTTTTGTAATTCATAAAACCTTCTAAGATCCGTGAGCTCCGAATCATATACATCATTTAATGTTTTGTCTGTACTAGCAATTACATAATCGATTTCTGCTCGATTGAACGTGCTTGAGCTGCTACTTTTAGCCGTTGTACTTTTCTTGGGATTTTTTTCGGCGGCATCAATTTTTCTTTTTAATGCCGCTTGTATTTCCTTAGCTTTTATATGGCTAAAACCTGGTGCTACAATTCTTCCTGAGCGCGTTGTTCTGATGACAATCTCACACAACGACAATGCGCCACCATTGATTTCAATCGAGGTGATTTGTCTGTAGGGTAAACTTTTTTCTTTCCCATCAAATAAGCCAGGAACTTTAAAGGTGACCTCATCTTTACCTAGGGTAATTGTAGCAGGAAAAAGGGCGTTGCCTCCAGCCAAGCGGCTCGCTTCATAAACACTCATATAAGTTGATTTTGATTTTTAAATAGTTTCGATGTATGACAAGAATCAATATACCGACAACACCGCTTTTAACATGTGCATAGGGATGCGATCCTCAATATACATAAGCGTGTTTCCGTATTTCTTGTTTTTGATCTCCTCGCCATCGATATAGAACACTACGGAGCCGTATTTTTTATCCTTTACTTCATCTCCATCGAAATATAAAACGACATCACCATATCTGCTATCCTTCACCTCGTCATTATCTATGTATCTGTAAAGGTCTCCATATCTTCCACCTCTTTTTACCTCGTTTCCATCGACGTAATAAAGTGTCTTTCCGTATTTTTTATCTTTGATTTCATCACCATCAATAAAAAAAATAGTGTTTCCGTATTTTTTGTTTTTGATTTCGCTCATGTTTATATAATTAGGGTTAGTTATTAATGAGATAAGAAATAAGCATCAACAGCGCCAAAAGGCTCATGATCAGCACTGGATAAAAAAGTTGTCGCTTGAATTGATGGATTTGAAATAAGGCAATGAGAATGCCTCCTAGCGACAAGTGTAAGGAGGCTGCAGTGGAGAATTGGGCGTTGGTTTTGTTACTGATCAATGTAGAGCTTGAGAGAAATATGGCGCACAGCGCCAAAGAAATGGTTAGGATATTAAATAGTTTGATTTTCATTAGAACCAAATATCAGTAATTCGATTTGTATGGTTGATACATAAATGATACATTTAGCGAATGATAGACGAACTCAAAAGAGTAATCGAGAAAACTTTTAACCGCAAAATGACGGACAGAGGATCTTGTGAGGCACTCGCTCAGGATATTTATGAAAAAACAGGAGCAATTCTTTCTTATAATACGCTCAGACGTTTATTTGGGTTGGCCGAATATCGAAAGCCAAGAGAGAGCACGCTTGATCAGTTGGCAGCTTACTGTGGATTTAGATCTTTTAATGATTTTTCACAACGTTTTACGGAGGTTGATACCTGGCCAACGTGGGAGAACTTATATGTAAGCCTTTCTGCCAATGACCATTCCAACCTTTTGGAAATGTTGTTGTTTCGAAAGCGCAGAAATGATCACTTTACGATTTCGTTTACGATTGTTGTTCGAGAACTACTTCATCGCAAAGATTTAGAAGGCTTGTTGTGTTTATTTAGAGAACCGGCGTTTCAGTTCAATACTTTGCCTTATGATGAAGTAGCGCAAATAGGTGTTTTGGTAGGCTTGCATTTCAGGAATTTTGATGATATTTCTTTGGAGAAACAATTGTTAGATGAGCCTAATTTTAGAGATATCGTTTTCAAGATTTTTGTGGATTACGGCCGCTTGAATGGGAAATATGGTGAATGGGTAAAGTATTTGTCTGGTTTGGAAAATCTAGATAAAGAGACTCGAGTTTTTATTCAATGCATTGAAGTTTGGCGTCAGATTTTAGCCAATGAACCCTTAGGTCAAGAAGTGTTAAAAAGACTTCCGAAATTACAAGATAACCAACATCCTATCTTATTTGGCCGCATCTTTGGTATTCGGATGTGTGTTTCTTCGTCTAAATCAAGTCGATTAAAATTGAAAGAACACATGCAGCAACGCTTGGCTAAAGAACCTCATTTAGCAACAGAGTTACTCTATGAACCCTCGGTGCAAAGTTTGGTATTACAAGATTCTGATCTGCAACAATTTGTAGCGGCTCATACCTACCTCATTCACGATATCAAATTTTGGTATCACTTTTCTCAGGTGTCTGTTCACCGCGTATTTCAGGTGTCTTTATTGATCAGAGATCAACAATACACTAAAGCACTTAGTATTCTGGAAAATATTCCTTTTGGTCACATTCGTCATGGCTATCGAGAGTTTATCGAAATTTATGTGGCTTTCTTTCAGATGAAAATAGCGAAGGAGCTCAAAACCAAAGAATTGGATAAATGGCAAACTCATTTTGAACAGCGCCGCAAAGCAATCAATTATCCGATATTCACTAATGCGTACTTCGAAAACTACTTCAACAATTAAAGTCCGTACAATTCCTGGTGCGCTTTTTTGTAGCGACGTTTCTTGATGTTGTAAGGCAAGTTGCGGACCACGCGGCGAATCACTTGTCGTTGCATGTTTTCTTTGATGGAGCCGTACTGACCACGAAGGGTGCTTTGGCCATTCCAAATTTGCTCGGTGCTTTTGGCATCGTAAAGTGAAAGACTGAGTGTTACAATGTTGGTGATGGCATTTAAATTTGGGCTGTTCGAATTGATAATCATTGCTGTTGCTTCGCTAATGGGCTCAAGTACTTGGATATTTCCGAAGAGGAGCGCATCTACATGCAGTAAACTACAGAGGTCATTATTGGTAATTGGGGTATTGGGATAGCCGGCACCAAAGAGGATGGAATTGACTTCATCGGGTGTCATGAGTTCTGCGTGCAGTTTGCCACTACGGCCATAATAGGATAGTTGGCGATAGAGGCGCTGCTGGGTTTCTTCACTTTTGAGGCGGCAGAGTTCGTTGTATTTATCTTGATTCATCCAAATTTTGCGCTCTAGTGTAGCCGTGATGGGCATAATGGCAATGCGCGTATGCGTCTGGCTTACTTCTACGACATTAGGCGCTTCTTGCACAGAAACACAAGATGCAAAGAGAAGGTTCAGGACAAAAAAGAAGAAAAGTTTTTTCATTGTTTTTATTTTTTTGCTCTTGCATACGAAAATCGTTCCAAAAGTTGCGGGAGTGCGTAGCCATCTAGTCCATTGATGGCAACAACATTGCCTTTGTCTAACTGCAGCCAGTGGTCTGGGGTCAGGAGTTCTTCTTCATAAAAGACGGCCTCTATGCTGGCAATGATATGCAAACAACCGTTTTCTTCGATGAGGTATTCGTTGACGTATTTACACAATAATTTCACGGGGCTTCCTTTTACAAATGGCACAGGGCAACCGCCGTGGTAAACAGGATCGAGGTTGGTCATGTCAAATTCACTGATCTCTTCTGGGTAGTTGGCAGAGGTATGGTGTGCATCGGCAATTTGGTCGGAAGTAATGTGGTTGACCGAGAAATAGCCATATTCTTTGATGTTTTGATAGGTATGACGAGGCACAGTGGTGGGGCGCAAGATGAAGCCAATTAAGGCGGGGTCGCTACCCAAATGCGTGATGCTCGAAAATACAGCTACATTGGTTTTTCCTTCGTTGGAAATGGTGGCGATGAGATTGGCAGATTTATAACCAGTGCAACTATTGACAAAGTTGAGACGCTCAATGCGGCCCATCTTTTCGATTTCGGGGCGGTCTATTCGGATCAAAGACATAGGTAGTTTTGAACTTACAACAAGTGCAATCTAGAATGGTTTGAAGTTCGGTATTAAAAAGAACATACCGAGCTGAATGCTCCAAAGGTTGTCGAGTTGGTAATCGATGAGGGTCTGCTTTTGGTATTTGGCCGACAACTGCAAGGCGAAATCTCGGGAAAAGAAATACGTGGGGCTCAGGCCCACTTGCAAATGGATCATGTCGTCGCCGCGCAACAAAAAGTTGTCTTGGAGTTGGTCGTTGCGCAGGTGGGTGAGCCCCAGCCCAACCGATCCATAAAGGTAAAAAGGGCTGCGCAAGTTGCGGGTAATGCGCAAGAGGTCTTGGCTAAGCGTGAGGTTGCCGTACATGAGTTTGGAATCGGCCAACGAGACCCCGCCAAAATCTAGGCCATAGCCGTGGTTTTCATCGGATTTATAGAGCCCAAGGGTGTAGCTGGTGGAGCTTTGCTGCATTCCGGTGGCGGCGCCCACTTGTAATTGCCCAAACCAAGCGTCCCAACTGCGCGCGAAGGTTTGGGCAAAAGCCTGCTGTGACAAAAGAAGCAACGAGGCTGTCCATAAAATCACACACATTTTTCCTTTCATAAGTTAAATGTACAAATCTTGGTTTAATTGGAAGTCGTACGTCGAAATTTTCGCAATTCATTTGAATTCTTATGTAAGTAAAGCGGGGTGAATGCACTGCAATTTTGTAGCTGTTTATTCACTAAAATCTCAAACATGAAAAGAAAAATTACAATGCTCACCACCGGACTGCTCTTGTGGTACGGCAATGCCCAAGCGCAGTTTTCTTGTGCCAGCGATCCGAATGGATTTGTGGCCAGTAAAAATGTGGGCTCAACAAGTAGTTATCAGCTACAAAGTGGGGTAGAGGAACGCGCCGCCCAAACCTACAAATTCAACGGATCCGGAAAAGTGCAAAGTGTGCGTGTTTACGGAACGCATCAAACGCAGTATTTTTCGGGGGTTCCTTTGAAGGTAAGTGTCACGAACGTAGATGCGAGTGGCAAACCAACCACTACTATTGCAAGTGCACAGCATGTGTGGTGGTCTTATCCGGACAACATTACGGGCTATATTCAGTTGAATTTTCCAGGAGGCGTAAGTGTCAGTAATGATTTTGCGCTTACCGTGGAGCTTCTCAATGCACCGCCCTTTGGCACCAATTTCAATTTGCGTTATACAGGAAACGGTGAGGGCTTAGGTCAAGATTTAGCTTCCTTGTCGGGCACTTCAACAGGCAATAACTGGACCAGCGCAATGACTAGTTTTGGTAGTAATGGTGATTTTTACATCATTCCAACGATGGCCAACAACAACGCGCCTTCTTTTGAATTGGCAAGCGAATGCTTGGCGGTGAATGGTAATTTTACGCCACTCAACACCTCGCTGCTCACCACAGACAGCATGTTCAACAAGATTGGTGCTACCAACTATGCAGGCCCTAATTTTCTTTACTCTTGGAATTTTGGCGATGGTTCTGCCATTTCTCATGCCATGACACCTACACACGCTTATACTTCAGGTGGCGCTTACACAATTACACTCACAACGAAGATAGAAGGCTGGAACAATACCTGTACGCAAACTTATACCAAGCAAGTTTCTGTAGGCCTTACCGCTTCAGTAAGTGCACTCGCGAATGTCACCTGCAATGGGGCGGCCAACGGGTCTATTATTGCCGTTGGGCAATTTGGAACGGCACCTTATCAATTCAACCTCAATAATGGTCCTTGGCAAACAGCTGCAGCATTTACAAATCTTGCCCCAGGGGTTTATACCTTGAATTTGAAGGATGCAAAGGGTTGTACCAGTACAGCTGCGTTTACCATTACCCAACCTCTTGGTATTGCGTTGAACACTATTTTAGTAACAAATAGCGCTTGTGGATTAAGCAATGGCGCATTTACTTGTAACGCCACAGGCGGAATCTCTCCACTTCAGTACAAACTGAATTCAGGTGCTTTTCAAAGCTCCGGTACTTTTGGCTCACTTGCCGCAGGAGCTTATTTGCTCACGGTAAAAGATGCCAATGCTTGTTCTACTACTACAAATGTCTTGATCAATGCCAACGCAGCACCAATTTTGGCAGCACCAAATGTCAATCAGGTCAGTTGTTTTAACGGAAACGATGGTTCTATTAGTTTGGCGTCTACCGGCGGAACAGGTGCAGTTCAGTATAGCATCAATAACGGTGTTACTTTTCAAAGTGGCAGTCTTTTTACAGGCTTGATCGCCGGTAATTATACTTGTGTAGTGAAAGACAACGCAGGTTGTACGAGTTATGCAGTTGCTACAATTACACAAGGCACAGCCATGAGCATGCAGTTGAGCACCGGAACCGTTAGTTGTTTTGGTGGTAACAATGGCAGTATTCAAGTAGCTTCTTTTGGCGGAACAGGTACCCATATTTACAGTTTGAATGGCATCAATTACCAATCTGCAGCTGTTTTTACAGGTTTGTATGCAAGTAGCTATACCGTTTATGTCAAGGATGTAACGGGTTGTGTGAAAACAGGTGTTGTTTCGGTTACACAACCTACACAATTAGCCAATACACTCACACCGCTTGCCGCAACTTGTTTCGGATCTTCCACTGGAACACTTACAGCTGTTGTCAGTGGGGGTACGCCAACCTATGCATTTAGCTTAGATGGCATTTCGTATCAAAGTGGTAACGTTTTCAATAACTTGCCTGCCGATACTTTTTTACTCCGTGTGAAAGACGTCAATAATTGTATGTTAGCCACCTCAATCATCATTACCCAACCAAGTCAGATTACAGCAACGGTCAATACCACCAACGCTACTTGTACCACAAGCAATGGATCCATCATGGCTATGGCTACTGGAGGTTCGGGTTCGGGTTACCAATACAGTTTGGACGGCAGTACTTTTAGCAGTACGGGCTTGTTTACCAACCTCGCTGCGGGCAATTATTTCATTGTATTGCGCGATGCGAATATGTGTCAAAACATGGTTTCTGGTGTCATTACTTCTGCGGGTGGTCCGAATATCGGTAACCTCAGTGCACAGAATGTCTCTTGTTTTGGAGGTCAAGATGGTGCCATCAGTATTCAAAATGTAACAAGTGGTACAGGTACCCTTCTTTACAGCAAAAACGGCGTCAACTATCAAGCGAGCCCAACGTTTACAGGCTTAGTTGCTGGTGCCTACATCATGTATGTCAAAGATGCCAATGGCTGCTTGGATACAATGGCGAAGGTGATTTTACAACCGAATGCTTTTGTAGTTCAAGCGAATGTTACCAACATCTTGTGTCATGGAACACCTGCAGGTAGTGTACAAGTTTTAGCATCAGGTGGCGCTGGCTTTTTTGCCTACAGCCTCAACAATGGCTTGAACTATCAGTCTGGTTCAAGTTTCCTTAATTTATATGCAGGAACCTACACCGTACTGATCAAAGATGCCGCCAATTGCGTTGCCGCTCAGGCCTTTTTGATAAGCGAACCAACTCAAATTCAGGTACATACAACTGGTTTAAATGTAACTTGTTACGGTGCAAATAATGGCGCCATTAATGTTACGGCAAGCGGTGGTGTGGCTCCATATTTATATAGCCTCAATGCGCAACCTTTCGGAACTGCCAATAATTTTGACAGTTTGCCTGGTGACCTCATTTACGAGGTGCATGTCCGTGACTCTAACAATTGTTTGGTCACTACTTACCGCTTCATCAATGAACCTGCACTTATTCAAGTGGCTTATTTGCTGACGCCTGTTTCTTGCTACGGCGCTAACAACGGCGCATTAAGTCTGAACGTAACCGGCGGCGTTGGACCGTATACATATCTCTGGACAGACCAAAGTACAGCTGCTCAAATTGGCAATTTAAGTGCAGGTCAGTTAAGTGTGTTGGTCACTGACATCAATGGTTGCAATGGCCAAATGGACTTTACCATCACGGCGCCAACGTCACCGTTAGTTGTCAATGCGACCATTACCAACGCCACTTCTTTAACTGCTCTAGATGGCGCGTTAGACCTCACCACAACCGGTGGAACAGCTCCATACACCTACATGTGGTCAACGACTTCAACAGCCGAAGACCTCACGGATTTAGGCGTTGGTGTGTATTTGATCACCATTACCGATGACAACGGTTGTTCATTGGCCACAACCTTCCAAATAAATAGCACCGCAGGCATTGAAACGCCAGCGCTTAGTGCTTGGAGTTTGTATCCTAATCCGGCAAATGAAACTGTTTGGATTGACGCAAATGACGAAGAGTTCACTGGCCTCGAGATCTATAATCTTCAAGGTCAACTTGTTTGGAAACAAAGTGGTACTGCTCAAAAAGTAGCCATTTCACTTTCCGATTTCACTTCCGGAACTTATATGGTCAAAGCCCAAGTAGGTGCGGTTGTCGAAACCAAAAAATTGACAGTCATCAAGTAATCCACCCTTTTTAACTGCCATAGAAAGCCGCTTTTAGGAGCGGCTTTTTTTTTGGTTTGAGGCTAAAAAAATGCAAATTTTCGGCTGTTTTTTATAAGCATGAGCCGTCGAAGATTTAAGAAATTTGAATTGTAACAATGCCGTTGCAGTCAAACAAAAAGAAACATGAAAACAAACGAACAATTACAAAAAGACGTGCAAGACGCCATCAAATGGCAACCATTGCTCAAGGCCGCTGAAGTGGGTGTTACCGCCAAAGACGGCGTGGTTTCCTTAACAGGAATCGTCAGTAGTTTTACCAAAAAACTAGAAGCTGAAAAAGCAGCGAAAGGCGTTTTAGGGGTGAAAGCTGTGGTAGAAGATATCCATGTCAAATTCGCCAATGACCTCAATAAAACTGACTTGGATTTGGCCAATGAAGTCTTGAGCGGCATGAAGTGGAATTGGTCCGTTCCTAACGATTCCATCCAAGTGAAGGTCGAGGACGGTTGGGTGTCATTAGACGGTGCCGTAGAATGGAACTACCAAAGAGATGCAGCTAAAAATTGTGCAAGCGATTTAATTGGTGTCAAGGGTGTGATCAATAACATCAAGGTCAATTCGTTATCCGCTGATTTAGTGGAGCAAGAAGCGATCGAAAAAGCCCTTTCTCGTAGCTGGATGATCGATGATCACAATATCCAAGTGAAAGTGAAGGGCAATAAAGTTGTCTTGCGCGGCGCTGTAGAATCTCTCTTCGAGAAGGACGAAGCAACGCGCTTGGCCTGGAATGCGCCAGGGGTCAATGAAGTAGACAACGAACTGGCTGTCGTGTATGATTTTTGAAGGAAAATCATACTATAGAAAAGGAGCAGTGCGGGCAACCGCGCTGCTTTTTTTGTAGGTGTAAAAATATTGATAGTGGAATTTGATCAACGCTTTAGAAATTCCGTTGGTGTCAGTACCGGAAGCGCTGATTTCTTGAAGTCTTTTTTGTTGCGCGTTACGATTACACAAGCACCGCCCGCCAGAGCCGCAAAATACTGAAAACCGTCTTCGATATCTAAAAATTCTGAAGAAAGTGCCAATTCAATAGCTTTGTCATCGAGAGGCAAAATACTTACCAAAACTTTGAATTGTTGTAAGTATTTTTTCGCATCTGCGACTGGGTAGTGTTTGGCTAGGGCATAACTCGCATTGGCAAAAGTGAGTGCCGAAATTTGTAGTTGAAGCTGCCCTCTGTCGGCCATTGTAAAAAGTAACTGGGCTTCTTTGTAAAACAACTCGCGCCTAGCCAATAAGTCAATGACGACATTGGTATCTAAGAATACTGGCTGCATCAGGCGTGTTTTTGTGCTTGGTAGTTTTGATATGCTTCTTTCTCGTCGAAATCAGCGGGTAGCACACCTGTCAATTGAGCTACCAATGGACTTACCTCACCCATAGAGGCATCCTCTTGAGCCAAAGATTTCAAATAGGCTTCGATTAATTTCGATAGACTTTGGTTTTGCTGTTTAGCGTACACCTTCGCCTTGGCCACCGTGTCTTTTTCAATATTGAGCGTGAGTTTGGTATGCATTGCAATTTGTTTTACGTACGAATTTAATAAATTTATACGTAAAACATCTATTCTTGCATTTAGAATTGAAGTTTTCATCCTTAAAAAGTTTGATATACAAACTTCTTATTTAAAGAAATAGTATAACTCCAAAAATAGGAACGTGAAAATCTACGCCTCTACCGTAGTTGCCTTCTTAGACTGGCGATACAAAAAACTCTCATAGATGAAACGCTTGGCAAAGCGCACTTGCTTGTCGGCATTGATGAGCTTTTTGTACACATTGGTATTGACGCCAAAATACTCATAGCAAGAGCCATCTGTGAAGGTAATTTCTAACAAAAGACCTTTGTGGCGGTAGTCGGCAATGCCGCACTCGTTAATGGTGCGATGGTAGTCTGGCAACTGTGCAGCTTTGGTTTCTGGGGCAATGCTCACTAAGAAATGATACCCGTCTACAACTTGGCGGCCCATTTCTTCGGCTTGTGCTTTGAGTGGGTCGCCATCCTGAAATTTATCTGGGTGCCATTGCTTCACGAGGCTGCGGTAAGTCAGTTTGAGCTCAGACAAGACAATCGGTTTGTCTATGCCAAATAATTTTTTGTATTCGTTGATACGTTTCATGGAGAGAATTAAGCCCGCAAAGGTAGTGATATTAATGCTTCAGCCAAACCAACTGAACTTCTTCGGGTTCTTGGAGTCTTTCGGCCAAGCGGTAATAGCGTTCGGCAAGAGCCGATAGGTAATCTTGTGCGCGCTTGCCTTGGTCGTTGAGCTCTTGGAGCTTGTCGATATGCCAAAATTTGACCAAGTGGTCAATGATGTTGGCGTAATCTAGGCTGGTGTACACGCCGATTTGTTGGGTGATACTTGCGTAGTTGTTGTAATTGTTGTGTTGGGTACCGAGGTCCATGAGGCTGGCTGGCATCACAATTTTTTTCTTCATCATGGTCATGAAAGCCGAGAGGCCACCGTTTGGATCGATTTCCATGATTTTACTCATGAAAAACTTATAGGCGCGCTCGTGTAAGGCTTCCTCGCCGGCAATGGTATTGCAAATTTTGGTCAAGATGGTATCGCCCGCCTTTGTAGCTAATTTGCCAGTATTGACATGCGAAATTTTAGTGGCACGCTCCTGAAAAGAAGTGTAAATAAGTCCGTAATACGGATTGGCGTCGGTCTTGAGGTCAATGCCGTTGTGGATGAGTTGCTGGATACTTTGCTCCACCGCGCGCATGTCTACGCGTCCGCTCAGGTACAAGTATTTATTGAGTAAATCGCCGTGTCGGTTTTCTTCGGCGGTCCAGAGCCTAGACCAACGCACCCAAGGCCTCAAACTCGCTACGTTGCGCTCTTCATTGACGCCTTCCAACAAATTGAAAAAAGTCTGGTAGCTCGGCAGTGCCTCTTCGGTAATCATGTTGCCGATCAAAGAAACCAAAACGGTATCTGGCAAATTGGCCATTCGTTGCTGTAGTGCTTTGATGGTATCAGGAAAGTCTTGCTGCGATAAATCTGGCAAAAAATCAGTGGGTTGCCAAGACTCCGCGGGCAAATTCATTTTGTCGTCAATGAAAGACCCGACTTCGGGCTCAATGGCTTTAAGTACTTCGAGTTGATGTGGTAAAACCATTTTTGCGTCTTACAGTAAAAAAGATACAAAAATACAGCTTAATCAAAGAAGAATTGGAATAATTTTGACTAAAACCTAAATCAATGAAATCAACAATCCTTACCGCTTTAATCGCCTTTAGTTCTTTAACGGTTCTTGGCCAATCCAAAGAAGCCCTCAATGTAGAAATCAGCAACCTCAAAGCACAAGTCCAAACCCTCGACCAAAAAAACCAAGAATTGGTCGTCAAAACCGCCACCCTCCAAAAAGACATCGAATTTCTACAGCGCCAAATCGACGAACTCAAAGCGCAACGAATAGCGAGTCCTTTACCTCCGGCGTCCAACACTCTGGTACCAGCAGGCTACCCAACTGCACCTAGCACCCAACAAGCACCACCGCCGCCACCCGCCGCCGTCAAAACCACTGGGCAATTCGGCCGCTGCCGTGCAACTACGCAGAAGGGCACGCAATGCTCCCGCAACGCCAAATCAAATGGGTATTGTTACCAACATGGTGGGGTGTAGGGAAAAATTCTATCTTACTGATTACCCAACCTCAAAACTAGATTTAGTCAAAACCAACAAGTCAAAAAACATTAAACGTGTTGTTAATGCTTTATCAAGATTCATATCGAAGAATGATTTTTCTTGATCGGCAGTTGAAAATAAAAATTGGAATTGATTTTTGAGGTAATATGAAAGCACAGCATTTTCATTGTAGGCATCAACAATTATAAAACGACAACCAGTTTTATTGTTGTCGTCTATAAACCAGGCTTTGATAAAGTCGAGCAGTTGCCCTCCGATATTTTGCCCCTGAAAATGTTTATGGACTCCGAGTCTTCCTATCAAAACGGCAGGGTAATTTCTCATGTGCTTCAGATGAGGTATATGACGATTAAGTATCTTTTTTCTGCTATTAGGTAGCTCAGAAACTTTAATACTATCATTAGAAATTGTAAAAGCACATACAATTTGAGGTGGGCTTTCTTCTGAAGTAAAACAGTAAGTTTTACCCAAAAGTTGTTTTGAAAAAGCGGAACTATTGGTTTTGAAAAAATCATTCAAATCTACATGGCCGCAATCAAAGTCTTGGTATGTATTTAGTAGGTCATTCGTTAATGGAACGAAGCGAAAAGCGTCAAGAAGGTTCTGCATAGGTAAGATTACTTCATCTTAGCCTTCTCCAGAATTTTGTTTGCGATAGATACTTGTTTTGAAAAGTCGATAGTGCCTTTTTTAGAAAGTGCGGCATCAGCTTTAAGAATAAAATCTCTTGCAGCTTTACCTTTCAATACAGGAACAACTTTTATTGGGATCGCCATTGGTATTTGATATAAATGTCTATTTCAATTAGACCTAACAAAATTAGGTAACTTTTTATTGTCAATCCCACCAATCTGTTAATTTTTCTTGTGGACTAAGTAAATCTTACGACAATTAAAATTTATTTTCCCATCTTTACCTCATGTCCGACATCCAGCAATTAATTGATGCTTTAGTGGCTTTTCGCGATGAGCGCGAGTGGCAGCAGTTCCATGATACCAAGAATTTGGCGGTGGCGCTTTCGATAGAGGCGGCGGAGTTGAATGAATTGTTTTTATGGAAAGATGTAGCTGCTTCTGAGGAGGTGGATAAAGAAAAAATCAAAGAAGAATTGGCCGATGTACTAGCTTATGCGCTGCTGTTGGCAGAGAAGCAGGGCTTGGACGTGAAGCAAATTGTGCTGGATAAAATTGCCAAGAATGCCGAGAAGTATCCGGTAGAAAAGGCGAGGGGCAGTGCGCAGAAGTATACGGAGTTATGATTGTCTATCAAGAAAACAAAGAGACGTTCATGGCGCATGTGCGCGAGAGCAAAATTGAGTACATCATTCACGATAATTTCAAGCGCAATTTAGGTCGAGACACCAATAAAAACGAGGTGGCTTCATGGAAAAATTCCATGCAATACATGCGCAATGTGCTAGACGACTCCGCTATTCCGGCCGATGCCAAAATTAGCATTGAGTGCCAGGTGCCCAATACGAGCAAGCGCATCGACTTCATCATTACGGGCCAAACCGACAACCACCAAGACTGCGCCGTAATTGTAGAACTCAAGCAATGGGAAACCGCTACGGCAACAGACCTCGATGGCGTTGTAAAAACATTTGTTGGCGGAGCCGTTCGGGAGGTGAGCCATCCGAGTTACCAGGCTTGGAGTTATGCAGCCCTTTTAGAAGGATTCAATTCGGCAGTTGAGGATCAAAACATAGATTTAAGAGCCTGCGCATTTTTACATAATTGTGCTGACCCTTCGTCGTTAATGACCGAATTCTATCAACCGCATTTGCAAAAGGCACCGTTGTTTGCCAAAAACGATGTGCTTCGCTTATCTGAATTCATCAAGACACACGTGAAGTTTGGCGACGCCCGCAATGTCATGTACCAAATTGAACACGGTGAAATTCGTCCGTCAAAAGGCCTGGCCGACGCCATTGCCAAAATGATCGAAGGCAACGACGAGTTTGTGATGATCGACGACCAAAAGGTGGTTTACGAGCGCATCTGGAATTTAGTAGAGCAGTCTAGCCCGAGCAGCAAGCATGTCGTGATTGTAAAGGGCGGGCCCGGAACCGGCAAATCTGTGGTGGCCATTCAGCTCACTGCGCGCCTTACTGCTAAGCAAAAACTGGTGCAATACGTCAGTAAAAACAGTGCCCCCCGCGATGTGTACGCCAGCAAACTCAGCGGCATTCGGTCCAAATCTTGGGTCAACAACCTTTTCAAAGGGTCTGGCACCTACATCAATTCAGAACGCAATCAGTACGACGCCTTATTGGTAGACGAAGCCCACCGCCTCAACGAAAAGAGCGGTATGTTCTCCAATCTTGGCGAAAACCAAATCAAAGAAATCATCAACGCAGCGCGCTGTTCGGTATTCTTCCTAGACGAAGACCAACGCGTCACGCTCAAAGACATTGGCTCCGACGCCGAAATCAGCATGTGGGCAGCCCACGCAGGCGCCACCCTCCACCAACTAGAACTCTCAAGTCAGTTCCGCTGTAATGGCAGCGACGGCTACATGGCATTTCTCGACAACATGCTCGGCATCCGAGCAACCGCCAACACCGACCTAACAGACATCGCCTACGACTTTCAGGTCTGCCAAACACCCAATGAGCTTTACGAGCGCATTCTCGACAAAAACCAAGACCGCAACCGCGCCCGCATGGTAGCCGGCTACTGCTGGCCCTGGAACTCCAAAAAAGACAAAAAAGCCAACGACATCATCTTCCCAGAGCACAATTTCGCCAAACAATGGAACCTCACCCAAGACGGCATGCTCTGGATCATCAGCCCGTCATCCGTCAATCAAATCGGCTGCATCCACACCTGCCAAGGCCTCGAGGTAGACTACATCGGCGTCATCATGGGCCCCGACCTCGTCATCCGCAACGGCCAATGGGTGATCCAACCCAAAGCCCGCGCCTCTAGCGACAAAAGCATCCATGGCCTCAAGTCTCTACTCAAAAACGACCCAACCAAAGGCCACCAAATGGCCGAACTGATCATCAAGAACACGTACAGAACGCTCATGACTAGGGGTATGAAAGGCTGTTATGTATGGAGCAGTGATGAGGAGACGTTGGGGTGGATGAAACAACTATTGGGATGATATTTTTTGAAAAACTTAGAACTTACTTAATCAAAAACATGCGTATGAGTCATGTTTATCAACCAGTAATGATCAAACATCTATTGGAAAATAGTGGGAGAGCAAAAGCTGAGGAGATAGCCATAGATTTGGTACAAATTGATTTAAGTCAGGTAGAGTATTATACAGAACGTGTGAACTCAATGGTGGGAAAAGTATTGCGAAAAAATCAGATTGTTGTCAAAGAAAAAAATGAGTACGAGCTCATTGGATTTAGTGATTTGAAAGAACGTGATAAAGAGGAATTAATTCAGCTATGTTTAACTAAAATTGAGGAATACAAACTAAAAAGAGGATTGCTGATTTGGGATCATAGGCGCAAAAATAGAAGTCCTATCGATGGAAGTATTCGATATCAAGTTTTAAACCGTGCCAATAATGTTTGCGAATTATGCGGAATATCATCTGAAATAAGAGCACTTGAGGTTGATCACATCGTACCAAAAAACTGGAAGGGTATAGACGACCTGTCTAATTATCAGGCCTTATGTTATAAATGTAATTCGAATAAAAGGGATACAGACGATACAGATTTTAGAAATAGAATTACACTTTTTGATTTAAGGGCAAACTATGGAACGTGTATGTTTTGCGATGTTCAGTTAGAAGATGTAATAGCTCAAAATAATTTAGCTATGTTAACAAAAGTAAAAAATGACTACATTATTTTTCCAAAACGACATGTTGACGATTATTTTGAACTAAAGTCTGCCGAGGTCAATGCAATTCATGAATTAATAAAAACAATCAGACTGCTAGTTTCCTCTCAATCTAAATCATTTCAGGCTTTTGATATAAACATACATCAATTAAATGGTTCGAGTGAGGAGCATGTTAAAATCAAAATAACACCAATAAGTTAAACACTTGTCAAATAATTATACAACGACTCCTCAACGCGGTTTTGAAGATGGTATTTAAAGTGAACTACAGGTTCTTCTGATTTGGGCATTTGGGCTTGAACGATAGAATTATCAATGATAGACACTTCTCCTAGGCAATAAAAATCTGTTCCCTCGCCATCTGATTTTTTTATAAAGAGCAGAATGAGCTCAGAATTGATGACATTTTGAATTTCGGACGAATCAATTTTTCGGTTTGATCTAGATTCCCATGCAAATGTTTGCGGATTAATAAAATGATCGTTGTATTGAGTCCCGAGTGATATTCCTTCAGATTTTCGATAGGTAACAAAGCAGGGTGTTTGTTTATTTTGGGTTCGGTAACCATAAACAGTGCTGCTGATATCTTTGTCCCAATTCAATATTCTACAGACATCTTTGCGGCTATACTTTGCCCCAATCACAAATCCATTTTGGAAAAGGTTGAGGTTGAAAATGCTGTCAAATTTCCTGGAGGAGTAATTCAGTACATCTTGTAAAAATTTAGCAAAAACTTCATTTGCTAATTCTTGTCTAAAATCAGCTGACAACTGATAAGTTTCATTAGCTTTTACAATAATATTTTGTGCTTTGCCAACAAATGTGAAATTGATGTTTCGTTCTAAGGAATCAAGTGTTTTTTTAGAAATAGGGTAGCCATATTTCGCAGAAATTGCAGATTTTAATTGAGTTTCAGTACAATTATTTCTTTCAACCAAGAGCTTTAAAAGGGCCACTTCTTCAATTCGTTTGCCATTTGCAATTTCTTGTGAGAATAGCGCTAGTAGCTCTTTTTGTTGAGTGCTCAACTGATTTTGCAATTCTATTTCTATAAGTTGAATAAAACTAAAGTAACTTTTAGCATACTCCACATAACTCTTTGGATCGCGCGATTTAGTGTCCAGAAAATCACACATCATCGGCATTCTACCAAGTTTGTTTTTGAGTCTTTTGTAATCGTCAATTAAGTCTTTTTTGAGTTGAAGATTTGAATTGTCTATTGCTTTAAAAATTTGCTTTTTTGCGATGTTATCAAAATTGACAGTAGACGTACCTGGTATGGCTTCACTTCCAACAGAAATAAGTTTGCGTAGTGTATCCTTGTTATAACTAGCATCGCCAAAAAGTGCTATCGGAACTAAGAAGTTATTGCTGTAGTTACCGATGAAGTCAATCACAGTTAAAAAATCTTTGTTTTCTGCTTTGCGAAGACCGCGCCCAAGTTGTTGTACAAAAATAATTGCCGATTGGGTAGGCCTAAGCATCACAACCTGATTAACCTTTGGAATGTCAACACCTTCATTAAAAATATCAACGGTGAATATGTAGTCAATCTTGTCAGCAAAGCTGGTGCTTTCTAAACGCAGAATACTTTTTCTCCTTTCCTCCTCATTGTTATCACCCGTCAAGGCAATTGAAACAAGGTTGCGTTTATTGAATTCTTCAGCTAAAAAATGACACTCTTCTTTTTTGGAACAAAATACCAAGCCTCGCACTATGCCATTATCGGAGCCATATTTTTGAATTGTTTCAAGAATGTGTTCAACTCTTTGTTCAGACATCAGCAAGTTGAAATCTGCTTTGTCATCTAACAATACGCCATCAACTTCGATCTCTCCAATCCCAAAATAATGAAACGGACAAAGGATGTCTTCTTTAAGCGCTTCTTGCAAGCGAATTTCGTATGCAATATTGTAATCAAAAAGTTCAAATACATCTTTATCGTCTGTTCTTTCAGGTGTTGCGGTCATACCTAATAAGAATTTTGGAACGAAATGTTGAAGAATTCGGTCGTAACTTTTGGCTGCAGCCCGATGCGTTTCGTCTATGACGATATAATCAAAATGATTTTTTTGAAAACGATGTAGGTGTTCATCTTTTGCTAAGGTTTGAACAGTGCAAAATATAAAATCGGCATCTAGTTCTCTTTCATTTCCTGAATACAATCCCATACGTACAGCATCGCCAAAAAGTGCTTTGAAGGATTGCATTGATTTCTCTGCGATTGTCCTGCGGTGCACCACAAAAAGCAATTTATTTGCTCCAAATTGTTTTGCATCAAAGGCAGAGAGATAGGTTTTGCCAGTTCCGGTTGCTGAAATTAACAAGCCCTTAGTTTGTCCTTTTTGGCGCAGAGAATGTAGGTTTTGAAGTGCAATTTCTTGCATTTTATTCGGGACAGGCAGTTCAGCTGGTTCTTCACCTCTAATATGCGCAAGTTTCGATCTGAACGTTTTTTCTCTGTTATAAATTAATCTGTAATGTTCAATAAAGGCAGTGTCTACTCGTGTTGCCGATTCAAATGAAGCCTCAAATTCAAGGATGGTTTGATATACTAAGTCAGAGTTGTTTGTTGCAGATACTTTTAAATTCCATTCCTTATTACTGCTTAATGCATTTGCAGTGAGGTTGCTACTTCCAATAATGAGGTTGTAATGGTTTTCTTTCTTGAAAATATAACCTTTGTTATGGAAGTCTCCGGTTGTAGCAATTTTTAACTCAATATTCTTAAAGCTCAATAATTGCTTTAGGGCTTCTGGTTGGGTAAAATTTAAATATTGAGAGACAAGGATTTTTCCGTTTACACCTTTTTTTTCAAGGTCAACTAAAGATTGTTTAATAGACTGCAGCCCATTAGTCGTTAAAAAAGCTACCGAAAAATAAAAAGCATCCTTTTCAGGGTCATTTAACGCGTTTAATTCAGAAAGTAGAGTTGTGAGTACACGCTTACTCTTATTTGGCTCATTGATCAGTAATTGTGGGCGATAGAGATAATCTGATGGCAGCTCACGGTCAATGAAACCTGTCTGAAGACTAGATAGGAAGTTGTCTAGAAATCCCATTATCTATTTTCTAAAGCGCTAACGATAGGAACATCAGCCCCCGCCCAGTCCAATTCATCAAGTTCTGCCAACAACAACCATTTATAAGCCGTATGTTCAGTCAGTGTTGGCGTGTTCGTTTCTGCTTCGCACAAATACGTATGCATCGTGAGGTGAAAATCGGGGTAGGTGTGTTCGACAGTCAGTAGTTTTTCTTTCGGGTGAATGTCCATGTGGAGTTCTTCTCTAATCTCACGAACTATCGTTTGCTCCTCGGTTTCGCCCGCCTCCATTTTACCGCCTGGGAATTCCCATTTTTGGGAGATGTAGGCGTATTTGCCAGGGCCGCGCTGGACGGCCAGGATTTTGTTTTGGTGTTGGATGACGGCAGCTACAACTTCTACTTTTTTCATTGGAGTAAAGATATAAAATTCCAAACGCTATAAATGGTAATTGATTATTGGCAGCAATTTTGATTTTTACATTAAAAATTATGCGATTATCTTTTCTAAATTCGCGATTTTATTAAACCTATGGATGCATTGTTAAAATTCAAATGCACGAATTGCGGAATGCCAACTAAGTATAATAATGGTAAGTGTGATGCGTGTTATAAAAAACAAAATGCTAAAGTTAGCGAGGGTGAAAAATTTTTAGCTCAATTTTTCGATATAATTGGAATTCGTTACCATGAGCAAGTAGAAATAAAGAATTTAATCGGTGATACAAAAGGTTATCGAATAGCAGATTTTTATTTGCCACAGTATAATGTATATCTAGAATTTAACGGGCATTATAGAGATCATCGTGAACAATATGATGAAAAAATTCAAGTATACAGAAGAAATAAAATTCCGTGTATTTATATTTATCCGGAAAACTTAGGAATAATAGGCTATGTTTTTGATCAAAGACTGCAACAAGAGCTTATTAATCACAATTATCATCATGAGCTCAAATTATATCGATTTAAAAAATTTAAAGTAGAAGGAATAGAACGAATACTATTTTGCTCTTTGGCATTATTCGTCATGATATTCGAACTTTTGACTAATTATTTTCCTCAACAGCATGAAGGTGTTCTGGGATTTTCGGGTATTATTGCCGTTTATCAGTTTTATTTAATTCATAACTTGTGGAAAGCAATTTATAAAGAAAACCGTTATTACATGGAATAATAATCATCTCGTCCATTTGATAATATTTAATTTTTTAATAATTGATTAGGTATTCCCCACTATCGAAAAACAAATCTATTGATATTCAGAACGAAATTATTTGAGGTCAAATGTCACAAAATAAGCGGAAAAGTACTTTTACACCATCTAATACCCCCAACAATTCCTCTTCTTCATCTAGAACATATTCTATTTTTTCACTTCTCAAGAACATCTTCCAAACAATTGATTACCCGTATTGTTATAATCAGTTAACCGCTTAAACCTTCCCTCATGAAACTCAATAAAACCCTTCTTGCGCTACTTTTTGGCTCGATGCAGTTAGCTGCTTTTGCACAAAATAATTATGTATATGGTGTTGTGCGTACGCCGGGTGTCGGTACCAATGTTGCTGCCGGAACCGTTCGTTTAGGGAAACTAGATGTGAGTAGTGGGGCCCTTACGACGGTGAGTCCGAATAGCTTGGCATCTGTGACTAATGCTACGGGTGCGGCGCTCGATCCTGTTACCCAAAGCTATTTTTTTCAGACCCAAACCGATTTTGTGTCGGTCAATATGCTAGACGGTCTGCCTTCCGCACAAAATGCACTGAGCAACCCAATTGCCCCGAGTTATTTTGACAATTACCGCTTCAATACCAGTGACTCCACTATTTACGGTTTGGCTAGGCGTTCTACTTCAACGGGTATTGGCCAGGTCAATGGCGAGTTGTATTTGGCTACCATTGATCCGAATACGGGCGTCATTACCCAAATTTCACCACAATCTGTGGGTCAAATGTATGCTGTGCAGGGTTGTGCTATTAATCCGCATGAGATGGTCTATTACTATTCCAATCAAGGCAAAATTATCGGCCTCGATCTTTATAACGGGCAAGTTTATTCGCAACAAACCATCACCTTTCCACAAGGAGGTTTGTATTTTGACAACTATACCTACAATTGCGCCGATACTACAATTTACGGCATCATTCGTGCCACCACCACCATTCCAATTCAGTGCTATTTAGGGAAAATCGATCCGCAAACGGGCGTAGCCACACGTGTTTCTCAGCAGCCTTTGCCTTATAATTCCTATACAATTAATGGCAGCTCAACTATTGACCCGATCAATGGGGTTTATTACTTCTCAGGTTTGTTGCCACAAGGAGGTTATGCGGTTGTGGGTGTGTCTGTAACAACTGGTTTGGTCGTTTTTGAGCAATTGATAACGCCCCAAGGTGCTGCAAGTAATTCTCTATATTTTGACTTGCTGCGTCATCCAGGCGATTGCTTTGAAGCGACTCCAACGCGCGTCAACCCCAACAACAATGGTGCAGGTTTGGCCAACGCCAGCAAGTCTGCGCTCAAAGTAGCTCCTAATCCGTTTGAACAACAATTTACTAT